>UEZL01000056.1_pt1 | contig 7908 bp, 8 predicted proteins | sample 1903721 | NCBI WGS metagenome assembly UEZL01 (sample SAMEA4776353, study PRJEB27445) | saltern metagenome | biome: Hypersaline environment; feature: solar saltern; material: Pellet | place: Spain | collected 2012-08 | depth 0 m | reverse complement strand
AGTGATTATGATTATTTTTCCTTAGAGTAAATCAGTTGGTACCTATATGAGACGAATTTCAGTATGCGTGTTCTTGTCCAATTAAATGATCAGTTTGACTCATACAAAATATGTGATTTTCCATAAATGACACATATCACGTAAGAACTAGGAATTTCATCACGGTTAAAATTGAAAAATTATCATTGTATTCTCCCGAGAAACACATCAAGAATGTCAAAAATTCTCAATACCTGCCTGCACTGCTTCATCTTCTGTATAGCGACAGAGCGTCCGTACTGTTTTGGGATCGATTTCGTCAGCACTAGACAAGTTCTGTGCAAAGTTGTCTAAGTAAAGTCCCTTGAGACCAACCACAATCGTTCCGTGTCGCTTGGCATCGTCTGTTCGGGCGGGGACAGAAACGATATTATCATACTGATCATTGACTATATCTCGATTGAATACAACGCCAATTTGATCTGGTTGAACTCGTTGAACCATTTGATCAATATTGATACTATTGTAGTAATCTTTACCCAGCGAAAAGAATACCACATCATACTCAGACTGTGTCAGTATCTTCGAAACGTCATGTTTAATATTTAACATTTTAGATCGATCTCGTATCTGCTGGACCGTCATGTTGCTAAATGTAACTTCATACGGTGGGAGCAATTCGTTTTCGGCAATAAGTCCGAATCCTGCACTAATGAAGTAACGCTGAACACTATGACCATCGCTCCGCAGTCGGCGGACAGCAGATGTGATTTGTTCCTGCTGACGCCCAGTATAGAGGTCACAAGCCGCGACGCTGTGTATATTCTCCCGTTCGAGCAGGTCTTCTTTTGAGTACTTATCAACCTCATCAATGTCAAATTCACGCATCCCCTCAGGAGTGTATTTGGATCCGGAACACTGATCGATAATAAGGATGTTTATTCCGTCATCTGTGTTGGTGTTGATCACTGGTTCGTGTGGAGCGAAGTCCTCTCCAATGGAATAACTCTCTCCAAGAGATGCTAGTACACGTTGACGCAGTTCCGCTGATTGACTATTTATCATCACCTGTCCAACTGTTTCCTGAAGTGCCCGCGTAATTCCATTCTCGGAATTATCATTATCATAGACATACACTTGGTCATGTTGAATAAACGCCTCCCGAAGATTCCTTATTGGTTTATCAGCTGCAAGAGAGACATTCCTTGGTGATGCTTCCCACCACTCATAAACCCCGTTCATATCCACTACACCAATTTCTGCGACAGGAAGATCATGCACTGCTTCCCAAAATTCGGATTTCTCTTCCCTAAGAAAGGACTCAACGGTCTTGTAGTCGCTAAGTGGTGCTGTCGCTTTTGTTACGACAAATATCTTGGGTAACGCATCGGCGAACTCATTATAAAATCGGTCAGTGTTGTGGAATCCTCGTCTACGGTTTCGATCATTTCCTCGAAAGATACAGACCTCAATACCATGATCCTCACATATCGGGCAATTACATTGCTCCCAAGGTCTATCAGATAGCGTTCGTCTATATGACTCAAGTAGGTCATTATCGTCCATCTCATCAGCATATTTTTCGAGGAGCATCCACATCCGGTCATACCGAGTGAGCGTTTCGAGACGTTGATCACTCTGCTTCAGAATATTAGACATTCTGGGGAATGACTCGAATTGTTCCTCAGCGATGTCGAGCAAATCAGTGTACTCTTTAAATTCAATTGGATCCTCTGAGTCGTCTGCACGAAGTAGCTTTATAAGTCGATCCCGGAGTTCGCCGCTGAAATATCCCTTCAGTCTACGAGCGTCGTCAAAATCATTACGTAAATTTACTTTTATATCTCGAAGTATAGATCTATTGAATTTTTCGTCATGGCGATGTTGTTTAAGATATTCTCTGGTTTCCGTTAGCGTCGCTTCCGCTGCTGATTCCCAGTCCTGCAACCGTTCAAGAATCGACTCTTTAGCAGCATAACCACGCAATGCTTCAAGCATCTCTCGACTCTGTAAGCCTGTCCTAATTGCATCATCAATATCAGCACCATGTGCAGGGTAGCGGACTCGGACCGCGTCATACCGCTGATTAGCGTCCAGTCGATAGTTCCTTCCACCGGTCCAGGCGGACCGAAGCATACTTGCACTATCAAAACTAGATATCCCCGATCGTCCAATCGTCTCGAAAGCCTCTGATTTTGCGAACCCAAAGACGTGTGAGTCCACTCGTGTCTTTTGATCACGCTCGTACTTTTTTACTCTCTTGCCAATATCTTTGACTATCTTTCTTACTTCATGCACTGGACTGCCTGCAACACCACCGATGCCAATGTAATCATATCCAAGTTCAAGTGCCGTACTGGCAGCATTGACATATGATTTGGACGTCCATCCCTGAATGGCGACCATGAGACGGAATGGATAATCGCCCTCCTGATACAATGCTCGCATCTTTCGCGCATTCCGAAGTGTCAATTTATACCTGAACTGTTTGTCATTCTGACGATAAACCGCACGAGAGTCATTGCTAAGTCGGTTTAGAGCCGTTTCAGCGTCGCCTGAGAAATCCTCAGGAGTAAATGTGTTAATATTCTCCGTTGCATTAGTATATATTGATTTTTCATACTCAGAGACATATGAAGGCCATTCCGACGGCCATTCATCAATCATCAAATCAACCGTCTCAGTGATTCTTTTAGGTATATCTGATTTTCTAAATTCGTCGTGAAATGCGCGCTCGTCTAAATAGAGTCGCCCTCGTTCTTTTCCTGACCCGAGGACGAGATGGTCTATAGTTACGCCAATCGAAACATCAATTTTGTCATAGAATTCAAGCATTCCCGCGTTGCTATATGGCGGGAATGGGAGTGATTTGTATCCCCAAGCCCCACAATCGCTAATTGTCGGAAGCCACCTCGGTACGGACAGAACAGGGTCGTCGTAAACACCGTGTTCTGTGATCCGAGCAGCCCTGCGGTTTGTCTCTTCTGCTTGCTCTCGGGATATCAACACGCCGTCGATTGGCGTTTCACTCGGTTTGAAGATATCCCAGATGTACGATAATTCACGCTCCTGCCGGTTAATCACTGACAACTCGTCGTATTCGAAGTCATAATTAGCATCCACGGCATCATCCCATTCTGGAACATAGAACCGCACGTTAAATACTCACCAGTAGTCATATTGCATGGATGCGATTTAATCCATTTGATATTATTGCTCCAAATTAACAACTAGTATAAAATATGATAGCTTTGCCTTCCAGTAAGCAGATAAACACCGTCATAATTCATACTAAATACATGTGACTGTCTGATATAATAGCTCTGACAAATAATATGTTACTCATACAAATTCGGTAATACTTAGTGAGCACTGTGAGAATATTGATGCATGGCGACTCATGACAAATACACCTCTAACCTCGCTGAATATGGTGAACGAACGTTGATCGTGGGGGGTGATAACCCAATTCGAATTAGTTCAGGGCATAGAATCCTACATCATGATGGGAAGTGTAGCCGTCCACATGGTCATAATTACGAGATTACGGTTGAAATAACAGGATCGCTCATGCAAGATGGCTGGGTTGTCGATAAGGGTGATATTACCTCGATAATATCAGAATGGGATCATCGATTTCTTCTTCAGGAAGGAGATCCTCTGATTGATGGGTTCGAACAGAGTGGTGATACTGATGCAGTCATCATCCTTGAACATCCTCCGACAGCAGAAGTGATGGGAATCATATTAGAGCGCAAATTAGATGAATCGCTCCCTAATTCAGTTTCATATATCTCAGTCACCGTGCGTGAGACTTCAGAGCTTTCTGCTGGGGCAGATTCATAATGCCAGTCAGCTCTACTGTCAATAAACAAGGCTCGAGCGATACCGATGGCGCAGCGTTACCAATAAATGAACTTTTTTACTCGCTACAAGGAGAAGGGAAACTCGCTGGGACTCCATCAGTGTTCGTCCGCACCAGTGGTTGTAATCTTCGGTGTTGGTTTTGTGATTCTTATCATACCTCATGGGAACCCATGCACGCAGCCATGAGTATAGACGAAATCGTTGAGAAAGTTCGATCATACAATAGTGCCAATCATATCGTCCTCACTGGTGGTGAACCATTTATTCATGATCAAGTTGTCGACCTTATTAACCGGTTTGATGATCTCAACTATCATATCACCGTTGAAACCAACGGCACAATTCACCGGAATGCTTCCATCGATTTGGTGAGCATTAGTCCGAAACTCGCCTCCAGTGCACCCACTGCTGAAAGGGATCCAATAGGGGACGGCGAGTGGAAGGACCGCCATGACGATCGCCGTATCAATTTAGATGCTCTTGGCGCACTGGTTGATGATTATAATACACAACTCAAATTTGTCGTCACCGGGTCCGAAGATATGGTTGAAATCGAATCGATAGTTTCAGATATCAGATCGGTTACATCAAATCAAGTCTGTGATTCTGATGTGCTATTGATGCCTGAAGGGACGAACCAGAAAGACCTCGCCGATCGACAAACCAAAGTTGCCGATCTTGCGATGGAATACGGGTACCGATATACGTCGCGGTTACATGTTGATCTCTGGGATGATGCTCCTGAAACATAAAATGATAAATACATATTCTGAATCTGCGACTAATGAATGGGGTAAAAACCCTAGTGTATATCAGATAAACAAAAATTTTCAGTTAGTAGTTATCGATAGGAACGGAGAACGATGAATAACAAACGAGCAGTTATCTTGGCATCTGGGGGAATGGACAGTGCAACGGCTACTGCTATTGCGCAGGAGGCTGGATATGAATTGTATATGTTACATACATCTTACGGTCAACAAACAGAAACAAAGGAATATGAGTGTGCAAAAACACAGGCTAAAATCTTTGATGCCGTTGACTTCCTTCACTTGACGAGTGACCATCTCTCGAAAGTCGGTTCATCGAGTCTTACCGATGATGAAATAGATGTTGAGGAAGCAGATATTGAAACTGACGAAATCCCGAATTCATATGTGCCGTTCCGAAATGGAAATTTACTGTCAATGTCGATATCGTACGCTGAAGCGAACGAATGTAACGCGGTATTCATTGGCGCACATAGTGAGGACTTCTCTGGATATCCAGATTGCCGTCCAGAGTTCTTCAATGCGTTTCAACAAGTCGTGAACATTGGGACTAAGCCTGAAAGTAAAATAAATATCGAAGCGCCATTCGTTGAGTGGTCGAAGACCGACATTGCCAAGCGTGGTTTACAACTTGAGGTTCCTTATGAACATACTTGGAGTTGCTATCGAGATGAGGCGCCAGCATGTGGTACCTGCGACGCATGTGCATTCCGTTTACAAGCTTTCCAGCGTCTTGAAAGGCGAGATCCGATTAAATATGTGGAACGACCAGAATATATAGAATAACTATTTTTCAGTCCAGTTATCGATTATAATATACTGAATATATATTGTAGATATTCACATTGTGCGCTTATTCTATCCACATGCTGGGAGGACTTGCATGGATAGTAATAATCACAAGAAGACATCATACATAGAGACTATTCTATGGAGACCGCTATATATCATGAGTTCAGATATAATAATTAAAACTACAGTAATTAAATCAGCAGGATGACTAAATTCTTAGGGGATATCAATTGTCAGACTCCTCTAAGACAGGGTTAAGTCTCTGGTTAAATAGTATGTTTTATGCCGAAGGTCTCGGTCGAAATTCCGGAAGAACTATTAAATGACTTAGATAACCACGTCGGAAGCGACGGTAAGTTTGTCAACAGGAGTGATGCAATAAGGAGCTCAATCAGAAAAACACTCGACATGCTCGATGAAATTGATAAAAAGCAGGGGAGATATGACGTTGAATAGAAATATATTGCTTAGTTGGAATTGTAAGTAATGGGTATATTCCTGGATTGCAGTCGCCGCCTCCATTTGGTACCCCAGCACTCTCTGGAGTGAATTCGTGAAGAATTCCAATCACGTATGTCTATGTTAGAACTGTTATCACTGATGTACGGTGTGTTATACAGTCGTTTCCAAACTGACATCTGATTATCTTTAGACTAGTTAGGGCAGATAAAAAAGGATTCAATGGCAACAATCACGAAGTTCTTTTTATGTGAAACATAGCAATGTTCAGTCGATTAGGGTTCAATAAGAAATTGGACTCGTTTCGGAAGTAACCTGAATCGCTCGCTATTCCAGAAGTTATCATTATTTTACATTTTTCGTATTAAAATCGTCGGGCAATTGAGTTTACGCTGGCTTCTGAACCACCTCAGTTACCGCATAAAATGGGACTGTATCGATTGCGGCAACGACTAACTTAACAGCATACTGACCAATGATGATGGAAACGAGCGACCATCCCCATGTAGGGTCACCCCCGAGACCAATGGCCGGGAATATAGCGAATCCCAGTGAGATAAAAATGAACGTATCAACTGCCTGGCTGATAAAAGTCGATCCGCAATTTCGAAGCCATCGGTACTTGTCTCCTGTTCTGATCTTGAGATTCGCAAATAGACGAACATCTAGATGCTGAGCAAAGCCCAACGCCACGACTGATGCGAGAAGTATTGATGATGAACCCCCTAGCGTAGATACAAACGCCTTCTGTCCTTCATAGAACGGGGCAGTCGGCATCCAGATTGCCAAGAAAATCAATCCATAACCCACGATAAGCGTCAGCACCGTTCCATTGACAACGGATGCAGCGTACTCTCTGCCATGGTACTCCACAAGAAGATCGGAAGCAAGATACGCCACTCCAAATGCAACGAATCCGGCAGGAACTGCAACTCCGCCAAGCACTGGCAATTCGAACCAACTCAACTTTGCTGCTAACACATTAGCTAATACAATTGATCCAGCAAACAGAGTTGTCAAAGTTGGTTTCGTTGAGTCAGCACTCATTTTCAACTCTCTCTGAATTGTCCATTATGTTGTTTAGAATCGATCTAGACTCATATACACCCGCCAGTTCGGTTGGTTTTGATATCCGCATGGTATCACGATATCCCTTCGATATACTCATAAGTATATTGCAAGAACACTGACTGCTTACTCATTAATTTTATCTGATAGGAGAATTTAATGAGCCACACAATTATATCAACTGGATTAAGTATAAATCAGAGTACTACCCTGAGTCTTTTTATCAGTACCGTACAATATAAAGCATGGCTGAAAGTGAAACAGCTGAAATTGACTTTTTTCCTTCTGTGTGGCGAGAAGAAATTCATGATGACTCCTATATAGAGTGGATATATGAACAGGATGAGACGATATTAGTCCGGCTTGATGGAACAGGTGGTAAAGGTAACTACACGGTGTACCCGATTACGGGAGTCAATTCTGATGGCGAGGAGTTTATAACAAGCCCTATATCAAGATTATCCCGTGAGCAAGCCTTTGAGGTGACGGTGACACTACTATACGCGATGAATGGGGTTATTGGTCGAGTAAATGATAATAATCAATTTTGTGGCGATAAGTAGAATCTGCATGAGGATGCTTTGTTTCAGAGTTATCAAAGTTCGTCCAGGTCACTATCCATATCACATTAATATGGGGGAGAAAAATTCGCACGCACGTCTTATCCATGTCTTGTCAATACCACCGTGCAAGATGCAGGGAATGAATATTGCAGAATCTCTTGATTAATTCTTTTAGATGGGTGTAATAGAAATTGATAAGTGATGACAAATAATTAATATTAATTTATCGGATTGATACGCTGGGCTTTCTCTATGATCATCAATAGGATATTCCATGGAGCATGTGACTGAACTAGAGCACCTCATAAACTGCCACAGGCGGGATTACCCGACGTAATCAATAAAAGCCGCTTCGGCACTGTTGTTCTTCCCGCCGAAATCCACGATCTTAGCATGTATCGTATCGTACT
>UEZL01000053.1_pt1 | contig 8159 bp, 8 predicted proteins | sample 1903721 | NCBI WGS metagenome assembly UEZL01 (sample SAMEA4776353, study PRJEB27445) | saltern metagenome | biome: Hypersaline environment; feature: solar saltern; material: Pellet | place: Spain | collected 2012-08 | depth 0 m | reverse complement strand
GAAGACGGTAGCGATAACTATCGAGATTCCGGCCAGTTAAGTCACCCAAGTCATCCAGTTTGTCTCCGATAACCTCACAGACCAATCCGTGATATTGTGCATCTATGTCATCATCGCTAATATAAATTCGAACCCGCTGTCCGACTTCATATGTTGAGTCGGCAGGCTGGGGGATATTTTCCATATTGCCAGGACAGGTTCCGTCACATAAAAAGCTCCTTCCAATTGTATCCATCCCCCGCATCAATCTCTTTTGAGAATGTTGTCTCACTTTGGAATCAAGAGTCTAATAGACTCTCAGATGACTCTAGAAGCCACGGAAGGCGCGAGTAGAACGCGCGTCAGTATCTATCTTTATTGAATAGTCTGTTCAAAGACAGATCTGTAATGTGTAAAAAGCCCTTCCAACAGTGACTTATTACTTATAAAGCTAGTATACTGAGCGGAACCCCATGTGCCCTTGACAACACCTTTACTCAGGTAAACCCGGATGTTTGGTCCACCAACTGTCACGGAGAGCACAACCTCATTTATATTACCGTTATACCGCACCCTGTACTCAATATCTAGTGGATCGTCAAGGTCAGATACCGTATCCAAGCCTTCGTATCTTTTTCGAGTCGATTCAACCTGCTCTTTCAAAGCTTCTTTAGAATTCATGTAAGTCTGATTTAATTTCGTCATACCCCAATCTGCTGTACAAATTCATCACAGAAGCTATCAAGACCTATGCTCATTTGTGGAGCTGCGTCCTCAAGATGGTCCTGTACATCTTCATCGGCGTACAGGAGGAACCCATCTAGAGTGTTGACTCCAGATAAAGTTGTTTCTACTACGACAAGTGAGGATGCTCCTTCCGACAGTTCCTGACAGGTCTGATAGATTTCATCAGACAGTTCATTGCTGGTTACACCGTATGCTGTGAGAAACAAGTTGCCGGCGTTAAGTTCATCCTTAGAACCTGTAATAGCCACTGCGTCGCTATCAACAAGACGTTGAACAAGTGATTCAACATCATTGCGGGTTATTTGATTTTCAATACTATTTTCGGAGTTGTTCTTTTTGTCTTTCATTGTTACTAGGTGAATTCAGAGAAATTTACTGTATTCTCTCACTTTATCACCAAATTATCATTGTTCATGCATAGTTAAAAACCTTATGAAAAATGAGATACACAAAATACGGATCATGTTTTTAGCAGGATTATTACAGCTATAAGTCTCCCATTTTTAGAGCACGGTAAGAAAATATGTTATACATATGTACTATTGTGTGGAGGTACCTCTCACACACGCAATTCTCTGTGAAGATTGTTACCTAGTAATGCGTTCTTAATCTTTCACTGGATATATATTCTTTGTTCTACACGTCTGCAAAAGCATGCTTTTTACTGGGATTTCAACAGACCCACTAAGATGTACTCTATACGTGGAAAACATATGTTGCAGTATGCATTGTTGACGATTATGTTAAATAGGTGTGTTAAAACCATGTTAACTTGTGTGACCAGAAAATGTGTTAAACATATGTTTAACTATGTTACGTCCAAGAGCGTACGTGTAGCTATCTACGTGTGAGCATCATATAGGCTTGTGTTCGGATGTGGATCTATCACACGACGTCAAATCGCACGGTCACCCGTGTGGCCATGCGTGTAATAAGATCAAGCACCACGACATTCGATCGCATAGACTGGACCTCGATGTCGTCAATCTCAGACCCATCAGTATTCATCTCGTCCTCCACCCAGGGTCGCATCGCTTTGGGGTTATTATCCTCAATGACGCTGATCGGGGCGGTAACACCCTGTATAGACCACTGAACAATCGTCTTAATCTCATCACCAACCTCGATGTGGTTGTTCCACAGGTACAACGTACTATCCTGGTACGGAGTCCAACACAATGCTGCGTTCCGCTTTTCCATTTCAGTGTCATACTCTTCATCTACTGAATTCGCTTTCGTGTTTGTCTCAATTGTTGACATAACATATATGATTATTAAACTATATGATATAAATCTTACTACGTCTTACATCTTACAAATAGTAGATGTCGGAGATATAACAGCTGCAATATCACACTTATGTACTCAAGAACAACAGACGCTCTAATCTATGTTTCCGGTAGCTGTGTGAAACAATTTGCTTTCATCGTGATACAGTTCCTAACCGTACCCTTGGTATAATACATCACAACACAAACCGTACCGCACTCTGCACCAAACACCACAGCAACACCGGTAATCACGAGGGATTCTCAATTCTTCTACGGATGTATTCATTGTTTTAACCATATTTCACCGATTTGCGCTATAATTTCAATCGCTAATCGCCAGACTGCATGGATAATTTGCACTTTTGCGGTTTTGCGAGAGGGGGTGTGTATGTATACAGACTCATTATGAACACAGAGAAGACTCATTCTGAATACAGAGGAGACTCATATAATACACCCCCTTAGAAAGAGTGCAAAAGTGCAAATTCATCTCTACGTCTAGCAGTTTGGGGGGTGAAAGTAGGTGAAAATCGGGTGAAAGTTTTGCGATCTTGTTACTCGTTCACTTACATTGATAGGATGAGAATGAATCTCTCTGTGATTTTGTTGGTCGGTGCAGAGTGTGGTTCAGTCTGGTGTGCAGTAAAAGGTATTCAATATCCTCTCAGAAGAAGATATAATTGAATTAGGAGTGGTAGAACGACTCCGCTGAGAAGTCTTCAATAGAGTCGTCTAGAGCGTCTATATCAAGCGCGATACCCCGGTTAAGATCGTTGTGATACTTGCTCATGTCAACAACATAGTTGTCGTCGTCACTGAATCGGGCTCGGTAGTCCTTGGATTTGTTGAGTAAGTCGTATCCGGTTAGACCCTTGGTAGTTACGTACTCGGTGACGACTTGGTGTGTAGCTCGGAGTTTCAGCAGCAGTTGTTCGTTTTCTTTGCCTGCATGGATGATCGCGAAGTGTTGACCGTCGACAAGCTTGCGTTCTCTCGCTGTGTCAGAGACGAGCTCCATAAGTTCCTCCAGATGTGATGTCCGATTAGTCTCACCCATTTGATGTGCGAGGTATAAGAGCGATTGTTTAATTTCATGTTGTTGCGGAATAACATGCATATCTGCGCCCATATCGTAAGCGAATTTAGAGTATATTGTCATGCCCCACTTTACCATGGTGAGAGCAACTAATTCGATCCCATTGATCCCTGAGATATTGTGATCTGATAGGAGTTCGTAAATGACTGCTTTGCATTCCTGCCACGTTTCTTCGAGCTCGACGTCATCTGTTGTTAGAACAAATTGGTGGTACGCTTTTGCGTGGTGGTGTGGGTCGTATCCGTCACAGTACTGCACTCCGTCTGTAGTTTGGTAACTTCCTCCATCAAGTTGTGCCCATGCTTGGGCGGACTCGGAGCCTGATTCTGTAGCTGCTTTCTTGAGTTGCGTCCGGATCATTCGACGTTGTTCAGCAGCTCCCTGGATCGCTTGTTCACCACTGAGAATGACGGGTGCCTTGAGCGAGTAGATCTCTTGTGTCTTGTCGGCGTTACCTCTCGTTTCATGGCCGCCACGAGTCACCTTTCTGAGGAGATCCTGTGTCTGGTCTAGCTTGTACTGAGACATATCTGATGGTTTGTATTCATCAAGCCAGACCGGGATACTCGTCGTGGATGCGAGGTTTTTGAGTAACGAAAACTTGGTGTCCTGTGCAGACATTGGAGTTCCGTCTAATCCCATCATCGACGTGAGGAACCCGATGATGCTGGTCTTTCCTGCACCCGTGTCTGCATCTACGCCCACCATAGGTACCTCCGCTTCCCATTCTCGGATGTGTGGCGTGAATACAGATGCGTACATCCATCCGAGGATCGGAATGAAACGTTCTGAGTCTCGGGTCTGAGGGAGGATTTCTAGAATTCGTTTTACTGCTTCTTCGTCGAAGTCATTGAGATCGTCAAGGTCCCACTTAGAATCCATTGCATTGCCAGTCTCAACGTGTCGATACGCTGGATCGGAGCCATCTGCTGTGAACACTCCATTCGGGGTAACGAGTTCTTCTCCGTGGAGTCCAATCTTTGTTGTCGCAATCCGCCGTGGCACGTCTTGGTGGGCAACGATTTGGCGTATGTCGTTGAGGTCTGCTGGGCTACCTTCGTACGCGGTTGTTTCTCCAATCTGAATTTCATCTTTATAGCTTCTGAGATCGTTGAATATAGATGGTTCAACGACCACATCATACGGATCTTCGACGTTAGATGCAGGCTTCACCGTGATATCCCATTTCTTCGATTCTGTTACTGGGTCGACGAGCACTGCCGTTGCCTCCAGTGTATATGTAGTTACACGCTCAAGCCGTTGCTCACCGTCACGAGTTGTGCTGTACTTACAGTAGTAACCGTTTGATGTAACTAGATCAGAGAACGCAGCGGTTCGTTGAATTTCCTGCTCTTCATCTTGTGACTCTGGTTCGTAGACACTGGTACAGTTGCGGATTGCTTTCTGAATCGATCTCTCTCTGTAATCAACACGGTCGGTCCATTTGTCACGGGCTAATCCAGACTTCTCAAAAAGCCGTTCCATTCGTGTAGCGTCCTTCTGCGTCCAGAATGCGAGGTGCGAGAGAAGACCCATGTCTGCCCGACTGTGGTCACCGTCGTAGGCACTGGTGTCTCCGTTCCACAACCGAGCAAAATCATGCCCGTTTTTGGAGTCTTTGGCCTTCTCTATGAGTTCTTGGTCACTTAGGTCAAGCTCTTTTGTAGTCGGTTCTATAGTGGGTTTTTCGGCGTCTGTGTCGTTTTCCTCATCCGCGACATACTGTGTGTGAACATTTTGGAGTTCATCGTTTCGCTCCTGAAGTTTGGTCGGCGTTGAGTCTACGTGATCGAAACTCATTGTGAAAAAGCGTCCACTATCATACATCTCGATCTCCGATTTGGAGAACACTTCTAGTGTAGACTCTTGATGTTCACGTGTATCAGCATCCGCTGGTAAAGTACCAAACTGGAGGATGTGAACCCCCGTTCCACTTGGCGACACTTCTGTGTATGAGTCGAGTGCATCAATCACGTCTTGTGCCCATGGTTCGATTTTGCCTGTGTCTGGGTCACGTACGTTATCGAGGTCGACACCAGCGATGCGGTCGTCGTTAGAGAAAACAAATCCGAGACCGTCTACACCTGACGTTTCAAATCGGTCTTGTGCTTTCTCAAAGGTCGACCATGTATCGGAATTGGTGCTGGATGCGTAGCGTCCAGTGTGAGGATTGATTGGAATTTTTGTCTTCTTGCCGTCTCGATACTTATATTCCCAGCAGACCCACTGTTCAAAATTCTTTAGTTCTGTGAGTATCGGTTCATCTTCCTTCCTTGTACCATTTAGACTACTTCCGGTCGTATTATTAGGTTGTTCTTGCGTTTTTATAGACATAAATATAATCTAATTGTCATTCTCTCCTTCCATAATCGGGTGTAGAGTAAGAGCTGGTGTATCTTGGTTGCTTGCCGTTTCTTCGATTAGGTATGCATCGACGCCATCTGTGAATTCTGCAGGAATTGTGAGTTGGCGTCTCGAACTTAGTTGTCGCTTTATTCTTTGCGTCATGTTATTTGACATAGCATATAGATATTACAAATTATATCTTATAAATCTTACTCCATTTTACATTGTAATGTAGGGTGTCTGTGAGCACCTGATTGAAGAGTTTCACTCTCGGGATTGGTATTCTACCATAAGTATGTCTATGATATATTCCCCTTACAATTTAAATATTATAATTTGGAGATGGATTTAAGTGTGACTGGCTATATTGTGTATGTATGTCAGTAATTCATTCTAATAATAGCACTGATGTACAGACTACAAGCAGCAATACCACTCCCTTGCAGAATATTGAAAAAATTGGTGTGGCACATCTTGTACGGGAACATCCGCATATCGAACTGTCAAATGAATACTTAGGGTGGATGCGTAACGCCTGGCGTCTTATGATTGATACAGACCACGACCAAGTGGCTGTAGCAAATTATGATAAGTGGTCTAAGGGGCCAATTTTCCAGGTGATGAACCACCAGACGGACCCGACAATCATTACGATTTGTACTGCCGATCAGGTGGATATCAATACGATGGCAGATCTTGTTGAAGTGGCACAGGCGTACGACATCGACTACTTGGACTCAGAATTGTCGACCACTAAGATACGTTTCACTACTGAGGATTCAGATCACACTGAGCAACCTGATCAGGTTAATGTGATTATCACAGAAGATCCGGATCCAGTCAATAGGTATGCCGATCACGTCACACGTGTGAATGAGGAACACGAGTCACTATTGGACGAAGTCAAGTCACAGCGAAAAGAGTCCAAGAAAAAATACGAAGAATGGCTTGACAGCGACCGTCGTCGATTCCGCTGACATTTAGATGATATTGAGTGTCTGCTGGTTGACTCAGAGGATCCAGCTGATGCTGGAACACTCATAACCGAGGTGGTTGTTGAGTCTGATTCTGATGCGGATACATTCAGAACAGTCTAACAAAGTAGTGCTTGAGCTAAAATTCGTGTCCTAACAAGCCCGCAATTTAATGTTATTTGTTAGGTAGTGGTTTTGTACCTCTTCGAGTTTAACACTGATATACACCCGCATAGCGTTGGTATTTAGGATTATACTCACCTATCAACCGTTACTGTGTAGTCACTCAGTATGTACACTGTCTCAGGATTGTCGTCTTCACAAATAGCGGCTAAATCGGTATCTGTGACCTTGTACTGACTGTAAGGGGCTAATCTCTTGTTTAACTTTGCTTCCGATTTCTTATCGTACAAATCCCACTTTTTTGAATTGGTCTCCATATTGTTCACGCTATTATTGCATGCTCCATAGATAAAAACTAATGCATAACTCTATTTTAAGATAGTTTCAGATTGTTGTAGTTAAATGGTATTAGGGACGTCATTGAGAAATATGTGAATGTGGCAATATACAACTTCACAGTATTTTACAAGAACCTCGGACAGGCAGATATGTGTTGGTCAGGAGATCGCCTTCGAGGTCGGTGAAGATGGACGAAGATGTCGTAGACCTCTTCTCACACCTCGTTGACTGACCCGTGGATCGCTCAGTACAGCCAAGTTACTCACAGAGGGGCCATTCCGGACTCGGCCACAGGATCCTCATGTCGGAAGAGAGAGCTACCATCCCTCTTGACGACGTACAAAAAACGTCGGGGATGATGAAGTAATTAAACGCCAGTACAATCTAATCTGGGAGTAGTAGGTATTAAATTCAGACGAGCTCTTGTCTACTCTTGTGCCTCTTTGATGTTGTCTTCAACATCTTGTGCGAAGTTCTCAGCCCTACCCTCGGCGTCGTTAATACTGAACCCCTGGGTGATCCCCTGAACTGTGACTACGATATTGCCTGCTCTATATGTGATTACAGCGTAGCTATCTGACTGTTTAAATAAGAACCCCTCATTTCCAAAATTAACGCTTTCCGTTGATGTTCCAGAGTCTTGTTGCTCCTCAAATTGATTCTGATATGAATCTTCAGCTATTTCTACCGTATCGTAGCTAGTAATATTAATTGTGACCAAAGCATCATCTTCAGTATCAATATATTCCCACTGTGTCTCTCCCCTTTGTACATTCCACCCTGCCTCAAGTTCACTGGATGTAATATATAGCGATTCAGCTTCCACCTCAATTACCTCGTCATTTACACTACCTGACAGACTGCTACCCCCTGTATTTAGTGTTGACCCACCTGCGACTACCAGTAAAACAACGATCCCAACAACTGCCCAACGGCTAAATGATATATCTTGGGACTGTCTTAACTTTGAACGGAAGTATGGTAATGCGAAGATACCAGAGAGGGTAATCAAAACTCCACTTACTACGCTTGAAAATAAGCCAGCAATCCCAGAGAGTATCAAAATTACTCCGACTGGATATGCGATTATCTTTCCCAGCGTAATGTCTATTCCGCTGTTGTCATTTTCAGCGTCTTCATTAGACATGTCAGACATACTTGCAAGCCAGCTAATATTACTTTTGATAAGATTTTATATATATTGTATTTATAACATTAGTTTTCTTAGTTTGTACAAACATGAGGACCTAGTCAAGCCGATAGTTGCTCAGGCAGAAGCTTTCT
>UEZL01000052.1_pt1 | contig 8299 bp, 7 predicted proteins | sample 1903721 | NCBI WGS metagenome assembly UEZL01 (sample SAMEA4776353, study PRJEB27445) | saltern metagenome | biome: Hypersaline environment; feature: solar saltern; material: Pellet | place: Spain | collected 2012-08 | depth 0 m | reverse complement strand
TTATTCCAAGGGTAGTATTATTGGTTTGCTGCTCCGGCTCTATCGTGGCAGACATGTTCAGCACCCTGTTCCTGTCCACTACCTGAGACTCGAGTGTTGAAACCGTTGTTATGGCAAGTATGACTGCGGCCGCGATCGTTATTATTGCTATTTTCTCTTTCCTGCCGGAACTTTTTCTCTCAGTTTCCGAGTCATCAGACATAGTATACCATTCCTCCTACAGCGATTAATAAGATAAGGATGGACCAGTTCGGAATGCCTGTCATAAGTACAAGTGAGATTACTCCAAGTACGCATACTGTTATGACAACCCAGAAAGGATCAATATCAAACGAGTAGAGGACTACTCCTAGCAGCACAAGGAATATTATAACGAGGAACATCGACGGACCACCACTTCCCGATCCCTGTTGAGCCGGTTCGGTGTCCTGTACCTGTATCCTATCCTGGATTTGATCTGTCAATACGAAGCTAGCTGCCTGTTCGCCCACATACGCATTTCCAGTCATGTAATTAACAGTTCCTTCAAGATGGTACTCTCCACCGTCCACATCTTCTCCACGCCAGGTCGCCTGTGTCTGCGCGTATTCCCCAGGTTTTATTGCCTCCTGTCCTATATTTACTGATCCTACCTGCTGGTTTGCCTCGTTAAGTATAGGAATGCTTCCGCCATCCATCAGAGTTGTGACAGTTCCTGTGTTACGGAATTCGGCGACTATCTGCGCTGCATTATCATCAATTCTTACTCCTCTGAGGTCAACAAGATCTATGTCCCTCTGAACATCTCCAGGAACCCTAAATGAGAAAGTTGGACGTGCGATAACAATATTCTTGGAGCCGAATGCACCCTCCGATTCCAGTGATGTCGGACTGAGGCCTACGCCCCCAGCCCTGTAACCTGGCTCAGCATTCTGAGGTACATTTATCGTGAATGTTACACTTCCCTGAGAACTTACCGGTGCTCTGGATTCCAGAGTTCGAGTTGTAGTATCGTTGGGATCAACCACGTATGAGCTCTGGTCAAAACCTATCCAGTCCTGTATTGGTTGCCGGGAGTACTCGGACTTTATCTGACTGCCATCGCTGAAAACCCTGGAAAAAAGCGGTTCCCTGTAATTTGCCTGCACTTCAAAGGTCTGAGTTGCGTCGGAAACAATGTAGAAAGTTACCTGTCTGGACTCCCCTCTGTCTATGGTTCCCAAGTCTCTGTAACCTGGTGCCGTACCTATGGATGATAGGGCGGCGACATTCTGCACAGCGAACAGAACAAGAATCAGTAGCAGGATCTTCTTCCGCATATATAGTAAGGGAAGAGCCCGACATATTAATGTTTGACGGCTTAACAACGTCCAACCTTTTTATACCGACTAAGGCATAAAGGGACATAGGGGAGCGGACTTTGCAGGGGAGAAAAAACTTGAGAAAAGGATTCAAACAATGAAAAAAGCACAGTTAACGCGAATGAGTTTTTCCTTCTGCACAGAATCTATATCTTCTTTTTCACCAGCTAAAAGGGTTTCGACTGATCAGTTCGTCCCTTCGAATACCGACGATTCAAGTCCCTATAGGGCTGGTACACTTCAAAACCCATTAACAGATTGCAAGGAGGTGACAAATTATTAGAAAACAGAAAACAGTTCTAACGGCTTTTCTAGCATTACTTGCTCTTGGAATGGCTTCAACAGCAGCTGCACAGGAGCTAAACAGTAGCTACCAGGTATCAGGAGATGACTGGGATGGAACAACTACAGAAACTAATTCCAGTCTTGAAGGAGTCAACGCTCAAGAGGCGGGTGACAACTTCGAGAACGATTCGACTACTGTTGATGTCCGTGTAACATCCAAGGTTGCTGTAGACATCAAGCCTGAGACACTGAACTACCCGTTCGTTGACGTTGGAGAACAGGAGACAATCTCGAACAGGAGTTTCGAGGCAGTAACGATTCGAAACACAGGTTCAGAGTACATTGACAGGATCTGGTTGAACAGTTCATACCCAACCTCAGATCCGCTTGGAGGAGCAGCAACAGATTACGACGCTGGAAACTTCTTCCAGGTAAAGATCACTTCTGCTTCAGACAGCATAGGAACACAGGTTCCTTCAGAGACAGGCAACTACCACTTCGTCAACAGGGTAGAGTACAACTTCGAGAGTGACAGCGAAGTTCCATCATTCATCACCGCTCCAAACGGTACAACAGACATGGAGATCGGTGGATCAGCAGAGAGTTCAGATGGAACAGCTCCAGCCGAAGTAGAAGTCGGAGCATTCCGACAGGGAGGCGAGGAGTACTACTACGCACTTCTGGAGTCCAGCTCCGGATGTGACGGAACCGGTACAACTCAGGCAGAGCTCAGAGTGGCAGACACTCCAACATCAGCAAGCCAGCTTGGAACAGTAGACTTCACAGACAGTGGACCAGAAAACAGTCCTGCTGACTGGACAAGCTACAGTGTATCAGATCTTTCAAGTTCCAGCTACGGATTTGTTGGCAATGGAGGAAACGGAGTCACACTTGGCCCAAGGACTTACGACGTCCTGACAGCATGTGACAACGCGAACATCGCTACGGACTCAACCGAGCGTACTCTGAGAACAAGCTTCAACGCTGCACCAGGAGATACAAACGACATTGTCGCTAACGGAAACGGAGTTACAAACTTCGTTTACAGTGGTGACGGAAGCAATGGACTTGCTCCAAACAGCTTCATGACTCTGGACACAGGAGTAGAAGTTCCAAGAGGAGTCACACAGGGATCAGTAAGCCCAGGAACATTCAGAGTGTTTGTAACTTCTGACAACAGCGTAACATAAACTTCCACATATTTTTTCTTCTTTTTCTTTCACAGGAAAATTGAGTCGACCGAGAAAATCTTTTTTATCCACATAAGTGCAATTCTTCACTGCATGCCAAGCAAGTACGATGATTACTCCGACGAACAGTTATCGGAGACTGCGGAGAAGTTCAGTAAGAAAGTCCATGAAATGGAAAGCCAGATTCAGAACGGTTACATCGGACAGGAAGACGTCATAAGGAAAGTCCTCCTGACAGTTATCGGAGGCGGAAACGTCCTTCTGGAAGGAGTTCCCGGACTAGGTAAATCATTGCTGGTAGAGCTGCTTGCCCAGACCGTAAAGGCTGAAGGTGACGGAGAGGATGCTGCACAGAACCGTATACAGTTTACACCTGATCTTCTGCCGTCAGATATTGTAGGTGTCGAGGCTTACAACGAGGATAAAGGATTCTACGTCGAGAAAGGACCTATCTTCTCTAACTTTATCCTTGCTGATGAGATCAACAGGGCGCCGCCGAAAGTCCAGAGTGCTATGCTTGAGGCGATGCAGGAGCACAAGGTTTCCATCGGAGATGAGACATTTCACCTGCCAGAACCTTTCTTCGTTATGGCAACTCAGAATCCGACAGAGCAGGGAGGAACCTATCCTCTACCGGAGGCACAGATCGACAGGTTCATGTTCAAGATCTACCTGGATTACCCTAAGAAGGTGAACGAGAGAAAAATTATCGATATGAATGCGAACATTCTTGACGGAGAGGACTTCGGAGTCCATGCCGTTGTAACCAAGGAAGACATCACAGAGATGCAGGAGTTCTCAAAGCACGTCCGGATCAGCGAGGAAGTGAAGGCGTACATCGTGGACCTTGTAGACGCGTCCCGGAACCCGAGTGAGTACGGCCTGGAGTACGACGAATACATCGAGTGGGGATGCACACCAAGAGCATCAATCAATCTGGCGCTAGCCGGGAGATCACACGCACTTTACGACGGAAGACATTACGTAACACCTGAAGATATCAGGACAGTAATCAAAGATGTCTTCATCCACAGAATCATGCTTAACTACGAGGGAGAGGCAAGAGACATCGAAATTACCGATATCATCACGGATATTGTGGACAACGTACCGGTGAGATAGATAATTGAACGTAATTTTTAATCCTGCCAGAACTGAAACCTGTATGTGAAAGAAGATACCGTTCCTTCTTCAAATGAGATAACCGAGGAAATTGATACAGAAGTCAAGAGAATCGCCGAACTATTCAGATTCGCATTGAAGTACAAGGAACAGTTCCAGGCCTCCGGCATAGAGTTTTCAGACCTTAGAGAATATCTTCCAACCGACGACGCATCACGTATCGACTGGAAAAACTCCGCGAAGTCACAGGACCTGTTCGTCAAGGAGTACGAGGAAGAAGTGGACATGGACGCATACATCATCCTGGATGCCTCCGACTCCATGATGTTCGGGACCGCGGAAAAACTCAAGTCAGAGTACGCAGCCCTGATGGCCGCAGCACTTGCATACGCATCAGTTGACGCCGGAATAAGCGTTGGACTTGGTATACACGCAGACAGCAGCATGAATCTTTCACCTGACGGTGGACAGCCACAGTACCAGAGAATACTACACGAAGTGACACATTTCGACAACTACGGCGGAAAATTCAATCTTGAAGAGGCTTTAAACGATACAATCGGACAGGTAAAAGCGAATACTGCAGTATTCCTGATATCAGACTTTCTGGATCTTGAAGGAGAATGGAAGCCTAAAATGCAGCTGGCAAACATCAAGTTCCGACACTTCATGAGCATAATGACACGCGACCTGAGAGACTACAAGCTCCCGGATTCCGGAAACTTCCGATTCCAGTCACCGGACGGCTCACAGGAAACAATCGTCAACACCTCAAAGATACAGGAAGAATTCAACAAGAAAGCAAAAGAAGACGAAGAAGCTCTAAAAGACAAACTCAGGCAGACAGGTTCAAGCGTACTGAAAATTGATACAAGAGACAGCATGGCAGCAAAATTTACGGAGTTCTTTGAAAGCACAGGCGAGGAGTGGTAAGAGAAAATGAAACTGATATTCACGAACCAGTACACAGAACTCCTGCTCCTCGCAAACGGGTTGGCACTCCTCTTGTTCTACGCCGCCAGCCAGAAAAAGAAGCAGCGTGCCATGAAGTTCGGAAACTACGAGACCCTGCAGAAAGTCGCCGGAGATAACTTTCTCAGCTCCAGCCGCGTAATCCTAGCAGTCAAGATGCTGGCGCTTACAACACTTATTATCGGCATATCCAGTCCCGTACTGCAGCAGGAAGTACCATCAACAGGATCCGATTACGTCGTGGCGATAGATACATCCTCCTCGATGCTGGCGACCGATCTCGAACCATCAAGACTCCAATCCGCGAAAACAGTATCAAACGAGTTTGTGGGAAGGCTAAGCAATAGTACAGAAATCGGTGCAGTAAGTTTCAGCGGCCAGATAAACAATAAAACAGACCTGAAAACCAACAAAAACAGTGTAAAAATATTTATCTCAAACCTGGAAGTAGGAAGTTACGCCGGAACCGCGATCGGCGACGCAGTATACAACTCGGTGACACTGCTGCTGAACTCCCGGGAAAACCGGACAGTCATACTGATCACCGACGGAATAAACAACCGCGGTAGACCAATCAATGAATCAATAGAATACGCAAACAGCCGAAACGTCAGGGTAAACACTATAGGAATTGGCAAAAGTTTTGAAAACAGCTCATCGACCGGGAACCAGTCGGAGATAGGTTATCCCAACCTGGACTCGGATAAACTTAGAGAAATTTCCCGGAGAACCGGTGGAAACTACACAACAGTAACTTCAGAACAGCAGCTTGAAAACGCACTGCTGGAACTGGAAAAATCCACGGTGAGAACAGATTTCTCTGACGAGCTGATACTTCTCGCACTGCTACTTTTCCTTGGAGAATGGGCTCTTGGAACCACGAGATACGACATCCTACCATAACACTTTATTTTAGCCCACGAAAACCACAGATATGAGCGGCGTGGAAAATCTTTCTACAGAACAGATAATCAAGGAAACGTCAGGAACAGTCAATGAACTGAAAAAATTCGTCAAAGAGTCGGAACTGACTGAAAAACAGATACAGAAGCTTCTGAACGCGGAAAAAGAAAACAAGGACCGCAAAACCGCGAGAAAATTCTTGGAAAGAAAGAAGGGACAGGTAGAGAAAAACAGGGAGCTATCAGAAGCCGAAAAAGAAATCAGGGACGTCGAGGAAAAAATACAGTCAGTAGAGGAAAAACAGGTCGAAAGAGAGAAATACGACCTGAAAGCACCAGATATAATCAAAATACTCTCAGACAGCGAGAAAAACATCAGAGAAAAAATCGTAGAGAAAAAATTCGCCGAAGAAAACCTCGAAGAAATTCTAGAATCAGAGAAAAACTTCAAAAACAGAGAATCTGTCAAGAAAAACCTGAAAAGCGAGATCAGGAAAATTCACGAAGCAGAAAAATTTGCACAGGCAGAAGAAGACGTCAGAGAGCTTGAAGAAAAAATCTCGGAGATAAACAGCGGCGAAGAGATGGAAAAGAGCGAGAAATCAGAAACAGAGGAAAAAGAATCAGAGAAGGATAATAGCGGAACCGAAGAATCAGGAGATGAAGATTCCGAGCCAGGAGAACAAGAAGACGCAGAAGATAGTTCTGAAGAAAAAGAAGAGGAAAAAACCGATGAATCAGGAGAAGAGGATCTCGAAGACCTGATTGAGGAAAAACCCGGTGAGGTCCTGGATAAAGTCGACAAAATGTCAGTGGATGATATAGAGAAACTTACGTTTGAGGAAAAACTTCTTGAAGAACTTATAGAAGATCTTGAAGGCGACTTCGACCCTGAAAAACTCAAGGAAGTCTCGACAAGAGATCTTATCAAACTCAGGGCCGAGCTAGATGAGAAAAACAGTGAAGAACAGGAAGAAGACGAAGAAAAAGAGGAAAATGACAAGGACAAGGAAGCAATGGAGGAGGAAGCCGAGGAAGATCTTCAGATGCTTATGGGGGCCGGCCTAAGCGAGGAAGAAGTGGATGAAAGTGAAAGCAAGCTCTCACAGATAGAAAACTTCAAGCAGGGACTGAAACAGAAATTAAACAGGGAAAAAGATGAAGAGGAAGAAACCACGACAGGTATAGACGAAGAACAGGTTCTGGACGTCCTTGAAGACTACAAAGATCTTCCAGAGCGAGAAGCAGCTATAAAAACCGCTCACATCATGAAAGGATACCTTGAGTACCGGAAAGGAGTAGAAAGAGAACTTACATACTCTGAGCTTGCCGACAAACTTGAGGAATCAGATGAAAGTGAAAAAGAGCTTTCAGAGTACTTTGAAAAAATGAGTAAAGACGAATACACCGGAAACGTGAATATAGATTCCGGTAAAATTATTGAAACATCGAGAGAAGTCGTAAAGAAACTTTCATAGATGATACCGGAAACTTACAGAGCTGAAAAGAAGTTTTCCAGATGGAAAAAAATTTTCTACAGGCGAGTTTCTGAGGGAATTGTTTTTCTTGCAGGTTTCCTGTTTATCGGCCCTCTTTTCCACGAGCTCGGGCATTTGCTGGTGCTCGAGTTTTACAGGTGTACTTACTACTCCAGTTTCAGTTTTAACTGGTTTTCAGGCTTTAGAGGTGTTTTCGATCTCAGATGCTCTCTTGATACGGCAGCACAGACTCTTTTCTACATTTCAGGATATGGTTTGACACTTTTGGCTGGAGCAGTCTCGGTGGTAAGCGCCAGGAAAAACTTCAGGTACCAGAATATTCTGCTGAGTCTTGGAACAGGCACACTGATGTCAGTGCTTTCCTCTGTAACCCTGAAAGGCGACCTTCATACAATCGAGGGTTTTGGAGATACAGGTAACCTGCTGGTAGTTCTGGCTATTGTTCTTTCTATAAGCCTATCTATTTACGGTATCGAATTGCTTTATTCAGAAAGGAAGGAAGGGAACTGAGACAAGTCCGTAATGCCCGACCATCAAGTAAAGCATTATGGCTGCTTCACCTATAATCAGGAGTATGAGCGGTGCGTTGACTCCGAGAGAGTCTGAACCTATTCTTTTCCGGATCAAGGCATAAACCACGAGCAATACTGTCCATGCTATCGCCAGTAGAGGAGGCTCCTGCCTATTTGGAATAAGGCCCTGAGGAGGTGATACTGTTACGCCAAGATTTGAGTAAGCGAATGCTCCTTCCTGGCTATTTATCAGCAGTGTGGAGTTACATGTCTGCGAATTGTTCAATGCACTGATTTCCACGTTTACAGACGTTGTTTCATTCGGTTCAAGAGTTTCAACAGTTTGAGAGTTTACTGTAGCGCATTCCCCAATATTCTGTATCTCTGCAGAAATATTGGAGAGTGGTTCCTCTCCTGTGTTCTCAACGAGTATCGGAAGCTGCTGGCTTGAACCTTTCGTAAGCTGTAGCGATCTCG
>UEZL01000051.1_pt1 | contig 8470 bp, 6 predicted proteins | sample 1903721 | NCBI WGS metagenome assembly UEZL01 (sample SAMEA4776353, study PRJEB27445) | saltern metagenome | biome: Hypersaline environment; feature: solar saltern; material: Pellet | place: Spain | collected 2012-08 | depth 0 m | reverse complement strand
ACCTGCTATAAATCCTCCTCCCGGCAGGTTATGCCCCTGGAGGAAAAAATTAAGCTATACAAGCAGCATTAAAGGCGCTACCGCTTTTATTACCTGTCTTGCTATAACTGTACTCATTTTTCTTCACCCCTCATCCTGAACAGCATCAGTATTGCCATGCCCGCCATGAATATCACCGATATCTCTCCCATTGTATCCAGACCCCTGAAATCGACAAGTATTACGTTAACAACGTTTGTTCCGCCTGAACCCGGTAATGCGTTATCTAGATAGTATTTTGCCAGTTTGACAGGTGTTTCCTCTGCAGTAGCGTAGATTACACTTGTGAAAACCATTAGACCAGATCCTGCTGATATCAGGATATCCCTGAATTTCCTGGAAAACGTGATTTTCTTGGTGTAGTCAGGTATGCTGTTAAGAACCAACAGGAATATTATCAGAGACAGGCTCTCAACGACCAGCTGAGTCATCACCAGGTCTGGCGCATCCATAAGCAGGTAGAAAATAGACACCATGAAGCCCAGAATCGATAGAGTCAGGACTGAGGAAATATACGTATTGGATCTTACCACAGCATACACACTGGCCACAGATGTCGCCAGAACAACCATTATCGGCAATCTCATCGAGAAAAACTGCAGCGGAACATACCCACTTATCAGATAACCTGTAACGGCTGAAAGCGATGCCACCAGCAGAACCCACGCAACATAAGTTCTTAGTAGACTGCTTTCAACCATTTTAACCATAAAACTGCTTGATGCATCCAGGAGATCAAGCAACCTATGATAGTAGAAATTTGCGTTAAGCAGTCGATGTTCAAGAATATTATTTAGTTTCATGTGGATATTACCGGATTTACGGAACAACAAGAGTCCAGAAAACATGGTTACAACACTCATCAAAAACGCAGGAGTCACATGCGGCACCACGTGAACGCTCATGCCGTGAACGCCAGTTGAAACACCATGAAGCGCCTTCAGGACTATTTTATCTATGAAGTAGTTTGGAAGTAAGCCTACTAAAATCGCAAGCGTGGCTAAAACACCCGGTGCTAGAAGCATCAAGTTCGGGGCACTGTGAATCTCCAGCTCTGTCTTTTCACCGTAGAACACCGAAATAAACCTGAATGAATACACGAAAGTGAATACACTACCTGTTACAGCAACTACAGGTAGTATCCATGTTAAACCTCCTGCACTTGCGGCCAGATTATATGTAGATTCGAAAAGAAGTTCCTTGGAGTAAAAACCGTTCAGGAATGGAATTCCTGACATGCTCAAGGCTGAGACTGTACCTACAACCGATAAAACCGGCCAGTGGGACCTGAGCCCACTTAGATCCGAAATTTTCTGTGTCCCTGCTTCATGAAGTATGACTCCCGCAACCATGAAAAGCGATGCCTTGAAAATTGCGTGATTGAAAACATGGAAAGAAGCAGTTTCAGCTCCTAGAACACCTGGAACACCTAGTCCCACGACTATGAGACCTAGATGACTGGCTGTAGAGTAGGCAAGAAGCTCTTTCAGTTCTTTGGAGGCTACTGCGAGCAAAGCTGCTACAGTCATGGTCAATAATCCCAGAGATATCAGAAAATAACTCCAGAGCTCTCCCTGAATCAGGACAGGCCTGAAACGCCCTAGAAGAAATACACCTGCTTTGACCATTGTCGCAGAGTGGAGAAAGGCTGATACCGGCGTGGGCGCCTCCATTGCGTCCGGAAGCCAGATATGCAGAGGTACCTGAGCTGACTTGGCTGCAGCTCCGATCCCGATGAAAAAGATAACCGGTACGTAAAGACTACTTGCCTTCAGAGACTCAACTATGCTCCCTCTTGAAAGAATCTCGGCCATGCTAAACGTTCCTGTGACCGAGTTGATGATTAGAAATCCTGTGAGAAGCATTATGCCAGAGCCTACAGTTATTAGTAGAGATTTCTTGGATGCGTAAATACCAGAATCCGTCCTCTGATTATGACTGATCAACAAAAAGGAGCAGATACTGGTAAACTCCCAGAATAGAAACATGAGTACAAGATTAGAGGAAAAAACCAGACCAATCATTGAACCCATGAAAGCCGTTAAAACCGTGTAATATTTCCTCTTCCACTCGCCGTGACTCATGTATGCTCTCGAGTAAAGAAAGACCAGCACGCCTATCCCACTGGCGAGCAAGGCAAGCATTATGGAAAAACCATCGACGTAAAACTCCAGAGAAACCCTTAATGACGGAATCCATGAATAAGACACGACACCTGTTTTACCGGACATCTGCAGGACTGCAAATAGAGAAATTAAGCCTGAAAAAGCACCCAGATAGGCAGAATAGTCTTTCAGTTTGCTGTAGAAAAGTGATATAATCAAAGAAGCGGCGAAAGGAGTTAGAATCGCCATCAAAAGTAAAATGCTATCTGGAGACTGAGCCGGATGCGATTCTGTTGCAGCAGCCGTGATTCCCGAGAGAAAAAGTATCGAGAGAGTCGCTAAAGATTTCCTCATTACTTAATCCTAAATCGGTAGGACCGTGCAAATTATTTAAACGGTCCGATCCCGGTTTCTCAACTGGTTTAAATAAATTTTGATAATTTCAGAAAGGCGGCGTGTTTTGAGAAAAACTTTTCCAGTGTTAAACCGTATTTAAAACCTTAAGAAACCTGTAAACAAGTATTAAAAAAATTTCAACAGGTTTTTCTCGTTTCCAGGAGATTTTGAAGTTATTTAGTTTTTCTATATCGTAAAGTAGAGATAAAGTATTTGGTGTATCGCAAAGGTAAGAAATACAAGTATTTGCGTGAAAATTTTTTCTGTGAGCGAGAGTTCAGCGAAACAGGTTTTGCTTGTCGAAGGATCCAGGAGTCTGGAAACTGAAGCCCAAGTTATTGAGGACCAGTTGGAGTCTGTAAACTGCAGATCGGTTCAGTCTGTGGAAGAAGTTGACACCGCAGTTGATGCTGACTGTATAGTATGCAGTTTTGCACTTGAGAATTCTGATGCTGTTGATTTTCTGGAGCGCATAAGGTCTGAACAAAAAGAACTTCCGTTCATACTGTATGCGTCCGATGGCGGAGAGGAACTGGCCAGCAGAGCCATCTCTGCAGGTGTAACAGATTATGTAATTAGTGATAGGGACGGTGCCACGGAAGAACTTATGGATTCTATCGAGAAAAACATTGAGACTCAGAACGAGATTGAAGCAGCCAAGATCCGTCTAGAGGACATGCTAGGACATTCATCAGAAGCATTGTACCTGAAAGACGAGAACTGTGCCTATAAACTTGTTAATCCTGCTGGCGCCGAGCACATGGGTCTTGAACCAGGCGAAGTAATTGAAAACACACCTTCCGAACTTTTCAATGAAGAGGACGCCCGCAAAATTGAGAAATCGGACAGAAAAGTTCTGGAAACAGGCGAAACCCTTACTGAAGAGATAACTCACAATATCCACGGTGAGCAGAAGCATTTTCTGAATACGAAAATCCCGCACAAGAATGAAAATGGCGATGTTAATGGAGTTATCTGTCTGACACAGGATATAACACGTAGAAGAGTAGAGGAGCGCCGAATGGAGACTCTGTTCAACAACACGAAGGAAGTTATGGCTATCGTTGATACGGACAGGACTGTACTGAAAGTTAACGAGAAAACTCAAGAGTACCTTGAAAACTCCAGGGAAGAGCTCGAAGGAGTAAAGCTCGGTGTTTACGAACACCTGTTCCCTGAAAACGAGATGAAAAAGTTGTTTGACCAGGCGCTTGACGGAGATAAAGTGAATAGAACCGCGGAAATGAAGGACAAGCATGGAGATCAGAAAATAATGGATTTCTCCCTCATACCTATCCTGAACGATGAAGAGAATGTCTCCTCTGTTCTTCTTGAGCTGGACGACCAGACAAAGGTGCGAAGAAATCAGAGACAACTTGAGGCGGTTTTCAACAGTTCTTACGAGCTCATGGCGCTTGTTGACTCAGATGGTGAAGTACTCCAGGTTAACAAAGCGGTAGAGGAATTTTTTGATATTGAAAAGGAAGATGTGGAGGGCCTGAATTATACAGATCTTGACAGATACCTGAAAAACGATACTATTGATTCAGCATACCTGAAGTTCATCAAGAACAAGTACTTCCAGAAGATGCTTGAACGGGATTTCCACAGAAAAACTATAACGGTAGAGAAGCCTGATGGACAGAATGCAATACTTGACGTATCGCTGAAGCCTGTGAAAAATGAGGAAGGAGAGGTAACCTCTATACTGGCTGAAGGCAGGGAAATAACCGAGATGAAGAGTAATGAGCGGCAGCTGAGAGACCAGAAGCAGAGAATGGAGAAGTTCAGCAGTATTGTCTCACACGATCTGAGAAACCCGCTGAATGTTGCTTCAGGGTATATTGAGCTTGCGAAAGAGACAGGAGATTCCGAGGACTTCGAGAAAGCTAAGGAAGCTGTCAGGAGAATGGATGAAATAATCGAGGAGCTGCTGGCGCTTTCAGGCAAGCCTGAAGACTTCAAAAAGGAGGAACTCAAACTTTCAGAGATCTTTAGGACGGCTTATTCATTTGTGGATGTCGAGCCCGAGTACAGTATTGAAGGCGACCTGGAGTTCAGTGCAAGCAGCTCGGGAGTAACCAGGATGTTTGAAAACATGATCAGAAATACAGTCGAGCATAACGAGGACGCCAGTATAGTGGTAGGTACTATAGAGAAAGGTTTCTACTATGAGGATGACGGGCAGCTTGACGAGAACCCGGAAAAAATAACAGAGTACGGTTACACAGGCGGAAGCGCTGGTTCTGGAGTCGGCCTGTCAGTTGTGCAGCGTGTCTCAGAGATTCATGACTGGGATCTGAACGTTGTCAGGAACAGTGAAAACGGTTTGAGACTTGAGTTCCTGATGAAAGACTGAATTCAGTCTATCTTGGATACTATCTCATCTGTTACGTCAAGTTGGCTTTTCATTTCCTCTATTTCCTCTGAAAGATTCTCATATGACTCCCTGTCCTCAATAGTCAGCCGTTTATCCAGGGCCGCCTTCTTGGCCATCATGGAGAGAAGTTTTCTCTTGTCATCCGGGCTTGAAGAACGAGAAATACTTCTCTGCACAGCTTTTTCCAGTTCACTTCTTTCAACAGGTTTCACAAGATAATCATCGACCTCCATATCCATTATACCCGTGTCCGGCTCTACAGCCGTAATCATCACTATCTCCACCTCGGGAAATAGCTTCTTTATTCTCTCCGCTATAGAATCTCCTTTCGGTTCATCGAAAATCCTGTCCAGCAGAACAACATCACTCTCCCCCGAAAGCTTCTCATACGCCTTTGGCTCTGTTGAGGCTGAATCCACACTGTAATCTTCAAGCCAGCGAGTATACATCTGCCTCTGAAGCGTATCGTCCTCTATGACAAGTAGATTAACCGATTCATCTCCGGAAAATCTCTCACCCCAGTCAGCAAGAGAGTCAAGAGCAGATTTCATTGACCGGCCCTGGTTCGTCAGGGAGTAACCTGCTGAAGATTTTCGGATTAAACCACTCTCCTCAAGATCAGATAAACTCTCAGAAAGAACCTTGCCTGATATACCATCGAGCGCCGGCTTGATATCGCTGAAAGCCGTGTAATCAGAATCCAGAGTATACAGAATCTGAGCATGCCATTTCTTTGAAATCAGGTCTATACTCTCCCGGACAATCTCTGCTCTATCCTGAACACTGTTAACGCCGGAGTCTCCCATGATTCAACTGTAAAACCGTAAATTGAAATCTTTTTCCCCTCCTAAAACAAATCTCTACGCAAACAATTGTGTAGTTACGGTTAGGGAAGAAAACCTGTTACCAGGCGCTCAACAGCCCTATATAGTGTTTGAAAGACAATCCTTGCGTAGTGAATACACTATGTCGGAACTATTCCTGAACGAAAAGCCTGTAAGAACACTGATAGTTCTGCGCCAGAGCGCAGAGGACATGTATTGCAGCAAGATTTCGAAGAAAATCGACACTACCTACGCACACACCATCAAAATCCTTTCAAGGCTCGAGGACAGAGAACTAATACAGACAAAGAAAGAAGGCCGCAGAAAGTACATAAGACTCACCTCTACAGGAGAGACCCGTGCAGAAAAATTCCAGGAACTGCTCAACACCTTTGAGGAAGACATGATGGAAAAAGAAACCGAGGTGAACACAAAACTGGAAATGAACCTGTAAAACCACCTGGAAAAACCAGGCAACATATTTTTACTCATTTTATCACCAAAAATTTCTTTTAACGAGTTACTTCAGACGCCGATATTTTCACTCCAGCGCGGAAAAATATCAAAAGATGAGGAAATAATCTCCAGGACTCTTACAATATTCAGAAATATTTCAGGGAAAAAAAGAAAAGGGAATTAGAAGAGATTTTTCCGATTCCAGAGTTCTAGCCAAATAGGCTTCCAAGGAGATCTGATACAAATCCAGGCCTGTTACTGTTGTTACCAGGTACGTCTTCCGATCTCCCCTCACTTACGGCCTCTACCTCTACTTCAGAGTCGTTTACTTCTCTTTCAACTTCCACTTCGGTACTGTTCCCTTCTCTCTCAACTTCAACCTCTGTCTCATTCTGTGATTCCCTGTCGGAATCGTCGTCACTCATGGAGTTTTCCCTCTGGTTTTCACGTGCCTCTTCAGCTCTTTCACTTGCCTGTTCAGGAAGTTCAGGTTTCTCACGTTCACTCTGTAGCTCCTCTACCTTCATCTGAAGTTCCTTGACTGTTTCCTGCAGCTCCTGGATTCTTTCCCTTGCCTCTTCAAGGTTCTGAACCTGTTCATCCTCGGATTCATCCATCTCTGTCTCGTTTTCGAACTCAGTTTCAGAATCTTCTCTTTCAGACTCCTTCTCGTTTTCCGCCTCTCTTTCGTCAGAGTCAGTTTCATTTGACTCCTGAGAGTCTTCACGTTCCTCCGATTCTAACTCTTCATCCTCTTCCGAATCATTCTCGTCCTGATCGTCGCTATCCGGCCTATCAGGAGAGTCTCTGGTTAAATTGTCTGGCGCAGCATCAGTGTTTTGAGCTGCGGCCGGCGCTGCAACAACCATAAGCAGAACCGCTGTAAGAGCTAGAATCTTGCTGTTGGAAATTTTCATAGTAAAAGTCAATTGACTGCGGTCGTTTAAATTCTCTGATGCATTTGCGGCCACAACTAAACATTTCCAGTCCCGCAAACGAATAGGTTCTACCGCCTTGAAGCCAGAAAATCAAATACAGGTGTCGGGATAAAAGCCTTCAACCTTCTCAGAACAAACGCCTGGAAAGTAACAGTATACCTGCTTCTAGGCCTTGAAGACTCCACAGCTTTCACCAATGTCTTCGCTGCCGCCTCAGGTTCAGCACCATCATTTCCTGAATTCATTCTATCCCTGTAGGCCTGGCTGTAGCGAGAACCAGGTACGTACTGTTCCAGAGCTTCCTCTGCTCTCTTGTTGAAACCTGTCTTTATCGGACCAGGCTCAACAATGACGACATCTACTTCAGAGTCTCTTAACTCCATTCTCAGAGTGTCAGAAAATCCTTCTACTGCATGTTTAGAGGCAGAGTAAGCGCCCAGGAAAGGGATCGTGGCTTTACCCGCTATAGATGAAACATTGATAATTCTGCCGTCTCTCTCCCTGAGCATCGGAAGAGAAGTCTTCACGGCGTTCAGTGTCCCGAAAAAATTTGTGTCAAAGTGCTCCTGGAATTTATCCGCCGGCATATCCTCTACTGCGCCCTGTTCCTGGAAACCTGCGCAGTTCACAAGTACGTTGAAAATCTCCTTTCTTACAACTTCCTCAAGCCTTTCACTATCCGTGACGTCTCCCTCATAAGTTTCAACCGGTCCAGGCAAATTTTCCAGTGCCTCACCATCCCTGTCATAGGCTATCACCTTGTGACCTCTGTCAACAAGCATTTCGACCGTAGCCTTGCCTATACCGTTCGCAGCACCTGTAACAAAAACCCTCACACAGAAAATTATCTGACCCCACGGTTAAATCTCTATCCAACAAAAAACCAGAAATAAAGAGGATTCAAGAATTATTTTTCTGGTAGATGATGAGGTACTGACATCGTCTGAACCGGGATAACCGGGATGATGACAACAACACCCACTGATACCACAATTTTCCGCTTTCAGAAACAAACGAAAGAAAAAATTTAGAGAATGAAAGAAAAAGAGAGGAAAGTCAGAGGTCGTAAATTTCTCCAAACTTCCTCTGCACATACTCAATAAAGTAATCAGCTGTAGGCTTCTCACCTGTAACTTCTTCAACAAGACGCTCAGTCTTGAAAAGACATCCTTTCTGATGGATTTCCTCATTCAACCAGTCACGTAGAGGCTGAAGCTCACCAGAGGAAATTTTTGAATCCAGACCATCTATTTCCTCCTCTGCCTTCCTGAAGATCTGTGCAGAAAGCACACTGCCCAGAGAATAAGTCGGGAAGTATCCTATACTGCCCTG
>UEZL01000048.1_pt1 | contig 8652 bp, 8 predicted proteins | sample 1903721 | NCBI WGS metagenome assembly UEZL01 (sample SAMEA4776353, study PRJEB27445) | saltern metagenome | biome: Hypersaline environment; feature: solar saltern; material: Pellet | place: Spain | collected 2012-08 | depth 0 m | reverse complement strand
ACCTGACGATTGCTGCGGAGCGGACCGATCCAGTCCTTGCCATAGGATTCGATGTGTTTGGGAAGGTCAGAGTCGTGGGCGAACCACGAGTCGAAGAGGTAGGTGACGATCTCGCGGGCGACATAATAGTTGGTGTCGTGGTTTTGATCGTCGTCTTGCTGTTCGTAGAGGCGGAAAGTGAGCGGGTAGGCGGTTTTATCATCGGCGTAGAACGCGTGGATGAGGTCTTGACCCCAGCCCGGACAGTGTCATCTTCAGCGTAATCGTAGAAGTGACCGACACCGGGGATCGTAACAAGACCGGTGGCGTAGCTTTTCGCACGATGATGTTGTGTTGGTGACAACGATTCGAACTCGTCGAACGCGTGCGTGCACGACAAGAGGTCGATAATCGGCATCATCTGTTCCTGCTACCGCTATATTACGCTTCTACCTCAACGTGCAAAGTTGAATAATAAAGACAGACTATACAGATTATCTCATGGGATACATTTGGGTGACATTATACTGTATGTGGAATCACAATTGTATCCTATGCACGAATATAATTCATACTTGAATGTAGAACGAATATAGTATTACTGCGGTGGTGTTAGTAAAATTAAATATTCACCTTATTAGAGGAATTGCGATCCACCATCGTGTGCTTTCTGATACGCAACTTCTATTGAAAGCCGACGATATTCTTCAGAGAGGATCTCAAGTGCAAATGGCTCATCGAACCCGCTTTCACGGGTTGCACTGATCCAATCAGATATTGGGAATTCACCTTCACCAGGAATCTTACGGAGATTAATTGTCTCTTCGATGAAAGACATATTCGTGTCAATATATCCATCCTGGAACTCTGCACCGACGACATCACCAGAACTTAAATTCGCAATCTCATTAAAATCAATATCCATCTTTACATTATGCCAGAGGTCAAGGTACAGACCACCATTATCTATTCCCTCTGTAATTTCCATTGCATCGGCAATGGTGTTAATATTAGGATCGACTGGAAAGAACTCCAAGCCAACTTGAGTATCAACTTGTGCAAATTCATCACTAATATCTGCAAACTTTCTCCGTATATCGCCTACTTCACGCGGATATCCATTAATATTCCCAATTTTGATATGGTCTGCGCCTAAGATATCAGCGGTTTCAAGAAGCAATTCACGCGTTTCCCTTTCGGCCTCTCGTCTCGGATCGTCTTCATCAAGAATCCAATTAACCAAAAACTCCAGCATTACATAATTGATTCCATTATCCTCTAAGACCGTTTTCATTTGCTGAAGGCTTTCTCGTCTATTACTTGCATCAAAATTATTATTTATTTGATTCTCAATATCGGAGTGATATAATCCAATAGCGCTGAATCCAGCATTGCTAAGTTGTTGAGCACGGCGTTCTAGTGACAATGGACTCCACTCTCGCTGACCGTGCGCTCCTCTGAATGGTGTTGTGCCACCGCTATGCATCCAACAGTTCGCAAGCAATTGGTTACTATCCATCTCTCCGTGCATTTGCTCTTGTATTTTGCTCATTTTATAATCTGATTGTAGTGTATACCCGACTAACGCTCCACCTGTGGTCTTAATAACGTCTCTTCGAGTTTGTTTCATTTTCCTGTATCACATTTCAAGTTGTTATTCTACTGATGTGTCACCATGTTACGGCGTCACAATACATTATGGATTATTACACAATATTAAATTTACCGATAATAATTTTAGTCAATAATTAATACATTTTATGTTCATCCTGAATAATGACCGCGCATGGAAATTTTTGTCATGCGACTATATTATATGTCATATTAAATGTTTGAACCTCTGAAACTTGGAGAGATCATGATTTTACACTCTGTCTCGCGTCACCGACAGATTTTCCATCTTTGGTTAGTGCTTCAATGAATAGTTCTCCAGCTTTGAACGACGAACGGACCATCGGACCCGATGCACAATAAAGAAAATCGAACTCTATTTCAGCGACTTTCTTCCAAGTATTAAATTTGTCAGGGTGAACGTAATCTGATACCTCAAGATGATCAGACGATGGTCGAAGATACTGTCCAAACGTTATGACATCAACATTGACTGATCGAAGGTCGGACAATGTTTCATACACCTCATGATCATACTCCCCGACACCGAGCATTAGTGATGTTTTTGTGTAAATACTAGAGTTTTGATTAATTGTCCGGAGGACTGAAAGCGACTGGTCGTATGACGCACGTCGATCGCGGACAGGCCACTGGAGACGATCAACAGTCTCAATATTATGAGCGATTACATCTGGCTCAGCATCAATTATTTTATTAATCAATTTCTTTTCTCCTTGGAAATCTGGAATGAGTACCTCAATGAGTGTATCTGAATTACGCTGTTTTATCTCTCGAATAGTCTGTGCAAAGTGGCTAGCTCCTTGGTCTGGCAAGTTATCACGGTCAACGCTCGTCAACACGACATACTCTAACCCAATCTCATCAACTGCATCAGCGACGTTCTCTGGTTCGTCTGGATCCAATGGTTCCATACCTCCCGTCTTGACATCGCAAAAATTACATCCACGTGAGCATCTATCCCCCATTATCATGAACGTTGCTGTCCCCGGACCCTCGCGCCCGCTCCAACACTCTCCAAGATTGGGGCAGTTTGCCTCCTCACAGACCGTGTGAAGACCGTGATCGCGGAGAGTGGATTTAATTTCAGTAAAACGCCCACCGGTTGGTGGTTGAGATTTCAGCCACCTCGGTTTTCGAGATTTACTCATACATTATATTTTATAATCAAGAGAAAAAAAGTATTACCCAGAATTGAGTGTATTTGATTATTACTGACTTGATTTCGCTAGTTACTCATTCAGTGTGTGAATCGCTTGACCGCGCGCATTTGCCGCTGCTTCCATAACTGCCTCACCAAGTGTTGGATGTGTATGGATTGTTGATGCAACATCTGTCACCGTCGCTTTCAATTCAACCGCTAATGAGAGTTCGGCGCCCAGTTCAGACGCCTCAGAACAGACTGCCTGTGCACCGAGAATCACCCCCGTGGAACCATCCGCAACAATTCGAATGAACCCATCAGGTGCATCCATTGTAAGCGCCCGCCCTGATGCGCGCATTGGCATGCGTCCGGTAATTGGACTGTTTCCAGCTGCTCTCGCCTCCGCCTCGGTCATGCCGACAGTGCAAATCTCTGGATCAGTAAAGACAGCCGCTGGAACTGCCGAAGGAATATGTACCTCTCCATCATGAGTGATTGCGTCAGCAACGAGTTCTCCCTGATTGCTTGCCTTATGAGCAAGCATCGGCTCACCAGTTACATCGCCAACAGCAAAGACTCCATCAGTGGTAGTCTGCATATACTTATCTGTCGAAATAAATCCGTCATCATTCATATCGATTCCCGCATTTTCCATGCTGATCGTATCAGTGCATGGCTTCCTTCCAACCGCCACGACGACTGCATCTGCGTAATAACTAAATCGCTTACTATCATTGCTTTCTGTCATGAGGCAAGTTCCATGCTCAGTTGCTTCCCAACCTTTTGCAACCTCGCCAAACTGAAATTCAACGCCAAGATTTTGAGCATGCTCCATTACGACGCTTGCGACGTCTTCCTCATATCCTGGTAATGCTCGATCAAGCATCTCAACAACTGTCACCTCAACACCTAATTTTGTGAGAGCAGCCGATAACTCCATCCCAATATATCCTGCACCAACGATGATCAATTTCTCCGGTAGTTCATGCAGTTCGAAAATGTCTGTCGATGATAATATATGTTCACCATCGAACTCAACTCCAGGAACTGTGACTGGTGATGACCCTGTAGCAATAATAGCATTCTCAAATCCAACTATTCCTTGATTATTTTCAGCTTCCGATATCTGGATGTTGTCCTCATCTAAAAACCTCGCCGTCCCATCAATGATGCTCACTCCATTAGCTTTAGATAATTGCTTCACTCCAGTCGAGAGTTGTCCCACTACTTTGTCTTTCCAGCCAATCATCTCCTCAAAATTGACGCTCACGTCGGCATAAACTCCCATTTTTTCTGCATTACCTGCCTGATGCGCAAGATCAGCTGCTGTAATCAATGCTTTTGATGGAATACATCCAACATTAAGACAAGTCCCTCCATAGGCGTCCTTTTCAACAAGTGTTACCTCAGCTCCGTGCTGCGCCGCTCGAATCGCAGCTACGTACCCTCCAGGACCCGCTCCAATGACTACAACATCTGTGTTGTCCGGCAGTGTCTGAATAGACATATCCACGTAGCAAACACTACGCTAGTAATTTAATTGTATTCCTTCGAAGACAATCAAATAACAGTTAGTATGACTGCTGAGTAATCCCCTTGACACGGCTATGTCCTATCAGATATATTGCTCTCTGATATCTTTTTTTGATATTTTCCCAGTTCCGGTCTTTGGGATTTTATCTACGTACTCAATTGTATCCGGCACCCACCAACTTGGGTATTCTGATTCAATATGACTGGTGATCCTATCGGTTAATGTATTTGGATTGATACTTTCATCTGGAATAATAAACGCAGCAGGTCGTTCCTGCCATTTTTCATCCGGGACGCCGATGACAGCAGTTTCAATCACTCCATCATGTTTCATGATTATATTCTCAATCTTGATTGAGGAGATCCACTCTCCACCAGATTTTATTATATCCTCTGCCCGATCAACGATATTAATATACCCTTCGTCATCAATCGTAACAATATCACCTGTTCGCAGCCACCCATTCTCAAACGATTCCTCGCTAGTATCAGAGTGCCCAAAGTATTCCGTAGTGATCCATGGTCCTCGGATCCACAGTTCTCCAAGCGTCTCATTATCCCATGGAACCTTCTTCCCATCATCGCCAATCGCCTGTATCTCTACTCCTGGAAGAGGAATACCCTGCTTTGCACGTTGGTCAACTCGAGATTCATACTCAATGTCGGTTAGCGATGATTTAAGATTGGAGACGGTCCCAATGGGGGATGCCTCAGTCATTCCCCATGCATGTATCACCTCGGTATCGTGGGTATCAAACCAGCGAATCATCGATTTTGGGACGGCAGAGCCTCCTACTGCGATAGTATCAAGCGACGTAAAATTAACTTCATTATTTTCTGCATAATCTATAACCTTCAGCCAGACACTCGGAACGCCAGCGGAGATAGTAACTTTCTCCCGTTCTATAAGTTCGACAATATCTGCTGAGTCAGGTGACGGTCCGGGGTATACGTGTCCTGCACCTGCAGTGGTTGCAGCGAGAGGAAACCCCCACGCGTTCACGTGAAACATTGGGACAACGGGCATAACCGTATCATCATCAGTTATTGGTATCCCCTGTGGAGTTAGCATTGACATGGTATGCCCCCATAACATCTGATGTGTATACTCAACGCCTTTAGGATCACCAGTCGTTCCTGAGGTATAACACAACCCAGCAGGTTGATTTTCATCAAGATCTGGCCAGTCATACGTAGGTGGGTGACTTCTGATAAACTCCTCGTATGTGGGGATATCAAAGTCATCCATCCGAGAATTGTCCATCAGTATGAGATCACCCTTCTCAATAGTAGAAATGGTATCGATTGCCGACTTCAGTATTGGTACAAATGAGCGATCAACAAATATTAGTTGATCATCTGCATCAGCGAGTATATATTGAATTTGTTCACTCGAAAGTAGTGGATTGATAGTGTGTAATTGCGCACCAATTAGCGGGACAGAAAAGTATGTCTCAAAGTGTTTATGATGGTTCCAAGAAAGCGTCGCAACTCGATCTCCTTGCTGGATTCCATATTCTGTGAGAGCATGAGCGAGTCGATTAACGCGATTACTGTATGACGAGTAATTATATCGGTTCTCTCCAGTGTGCGTTCGCGAAACGATCTGTTTGTTTGGGTAGAAATTTGCAGCACGCCATAGTAATGGTCGCATTGTTTGTTCCATACCAGCTGGCATGATAGTGTTATATTTGATCCCACCTATTTATTATAATGTTTAGACTACGAATATTGCCAATAAACCGACACAGATCAAGAGCGCATATGTACCAACCTCTATGTAGTTTCAATTATATTATATGATATATTAACATCAAATGACACAGACTTCAAAATGAAGCAGTATTCACTTGTCCGTTCAAGAATAATACCTGTCTTATTGGTTTTTTCAGATACCGTTAATTCCACATTAAGCTCGAATGAATCAACGACTGTCGTCCCGTCTGATGGACGAAGTCGTAATGTTCCATCCGCCGTTATATTATCAAACGATAATCCGGAATTACTAGCCATTTTCTTGAATGTCGCAATGTAGCAATTAGTTAATGCTATTACATAGAAATTCTCTGGAGCAGGTCCTTCAAATTCGCCATCGAACTCTGGTGTGATACCGACATCATATTCTCCACGTGAGGATGTTTTCCATCCATCAGATGTGTCATCTGCGATAGCAGACGACTCATAATCTTCGTTATATTCTACCATACAGCAAATCAAAAAACGCTGCTATAATAATGTTATTAATTCGTCTATATCATATCTTAATTATTCTGATGAATATAACATGGGGTTGATTGAGAAGTGCTTATTTCGGATTGATCTTCGCAGCAAGTGTTTGTGTCACAATATTTCCATTTTCAATCACAAATGTATCTGTCGCGTGCTGATAAATATTTTCCCCAGTTTCAGCATTCCAGACAATATACGCGCAGTCGTCATCAATGACCTGTCTTTCCAAGTTGAATTCTACTGTCGTTTCAAATTCATCATATAATGATTCAAATAATTCTTTAATTTCTGCTGTCCCCTGATACACGTCATCGTGAGTAATGACGGTCGCATCATCGGCATAATCTGACATTGTTGCCTCAACATCCCCAGCAGCAAACACTTCTAAGTGATGTTCTAGCACAGTTTTTGTCTCGCTCATAGCTTCTCTGTTGCGTTTCGAGTATATAAAAGTTGGTGCTGCGAGCAGTCACATTAGTTAGGCGAAGCAGTAAGAATACGTTGCAGTCGCTGCAACAATTTTGAGGGAGTCTCATCGATGTCAAACACGGAAGTTGGCGTGTCCATTTCGGAGGAACTCGGAGAGGAACTGGATGAACTGACTGAGAAGTGTGTCGATCTTCAAGCAAGCCGCTCAGAGGTTGTAGAGACGATTCTGACGGCATATTTCCAGAGTAATGTTGACCACAAACACGAGTCCGCGAGCTCATCATCCGCCGACGAAAGGGAACCCTCTGACTAGTTTTCTTCCCGTTGCAGCGGCTACAACTGATTCTCAATCAGTATCTCTGTAACAAGTGAGAGTATGCACCACTAGGTTTTAAATACTCGACGATTATATATGAAAATAAGTACTTAGAATTTTCTCAAACCAACGGTCTGTATTGAGTGGGAGGCTGAAGAAGTTCAGATAGCCCCGTAAGTAGTGTTTCGAGACGCTTCGGAATCTTCCCAATCAGTTGCGAAAGAAGCTGTGGCGGTTCTCACAACTGTTTGTGTGAGTATCATCCACGACGTAATGATCATCATGATTGATGCCGAATGGTCATCAATCTCGTCAATTCCGTCGGAGATGCTGTCCTGATCTGTGCAGAGAATCGACAGATCGTCTTCATCGTCTTATTCAACGATGTCCTCGTCTACTTCTTCGAGATCCTCACGAACAAGGAACCGAACTCGTCCGTCGGATAATGACCGCGACACGATTTGAAAATTAATTCTCAATTCTGGAGGCAAGCGGTCTCTATTCGTGATTCTCGGCGAGCGTGAGATGGTGGATTTGTGGTTTATATATGAGCGGTGAAAATTGCTGTATCAAGATTTCTCCCGGCTGATTTTGGAGCCCGGTAAGTCAGAACAAGAGGATTCTTACAGAGTGATAGGAATCCTCAAACGCTGTCAAATCGCTGTGCACTTGGTGCACAGCTGTCTTAGTCCGTTATTTTCTTGCTACGTCTTAGTTTTCAAAGGTTCTCTAGGTCATTAGCGACGGACGAGTGTCACGACTGGCGGTTTGTCTGACTCAGAGGTTCCTCGTCCTTTTTTTAGCCCACGGTCACGCGGCTCATCTTAGTCGAGACTTTTCTCACCAGCCACAACGTAGATCTCGTCAGCCTCGCAGAACCAGTGAAATCAAACTCTGGATCATCATTAAAAGCGTCTTCGACTTCATGTAATGGTCTCGACGCGATCTTAAAACTGGCTCAGAATTCGTGGAGTAGAGGCCTGTTTCTGCCTGTTCACCGATTCCATAGTCATTCAGCAAAGTTATGGGATAGCCTCTGGTCAGATAACGAAATGACGGAACGACAAAAAGAAATCATCCGCCGCTTGAGTGTAGAAGAGCTTGATCAATTCCTCGCTGAGACAGATGGCGAGAAGGAAAGCAAGCGGCTCACCTTCCTCAAGCGGGTCTACAAGGGCTCATCGCTTGCCGATGCGGCCGACGATGTCGGCAAATCTGGCTCAACTGGCAGCCGATGGGCAAAGCGGTGGAATGAGGCTGGTCTTGGTCTTCTCACGCCGAACTTCGGGGACGGTAATGATCAAGGAAACTTTTGCAGATCGAGGAACTTCTGACACCAGTCTTTCGCAAAACTAATTCGCTGTGTCACTTGATCAAATACGTCCTTGACGAG
>UEZL01000047.1_pt1 | contig 8716 bp, 7 predicted proteins | sample 1903721 | NCBI WGS metagenome assembly UEZL01 (sample SAMEA4776353, study PRJEB27445) | saltern metagenome | biome: Hypersaline environment; feature: solar saltern; material: Pellet | place: Spain | collected 2012-08 | depth 0 m | reverse complement strand
AGAGACTGTCATGAAGCAGGCGATGAACGAGGGCGTCAAGCCGGTACTGTTCATCAACAAAGTCGACCGTTTAATCGAAGAGATGCAGTTGACTCCTGAGGAGATGCAGGAGCGCTTCACAGACATCATCAGAAAAGTTAACAACATTCTGAGAAAGTACGCAGATGAGGAAACAGCTGAAGAATGGAGCATGGCTGTAAACGACGGAACAGTCGCTTTCGGATCTGCACTGAAGAACTGGGCAATATCCGCACCGTACATGCAGAAGACAGGAATCACTTTCTCAGATATAATCGAAAGAGTCAACGAGGGAGACCACGACGGGCTCTCAAGCGACGCACCGATCGAGGAAGTCGTACTTGACATGGTTGTCAAGCACCTTAACAACCCGCAGAAGTCCGCAGAGTACAGGATCCCACAGATCTGGCCTGGAGACTCAGAGTCAGAGGTCGGCCAGTCAATGGCGTCCCAGGACGCAGATGGGCCTTTCGTCGGAGTCGTCACAAACGTCGAAGACGACGAACACGCAGGTACAATTGCAACCGCGAGAATCTTCTCCGGAACCGTCCACGAGGGAGACGAACTCTACGGAATCGAATCTCACAAGACTGAAAGAGCACAGCAGGTCGGAATCTACTCCGGACCAAGAAAACTGACAGTTGACAGTGTCCCGTCAGGTAACATCGCAGCGATCACAGGGCCTGACTTCTCAACGGGAGAGACAATCATCGCCAAAGAGGCAGATGAGATCCAGCCGTTCGAACAGATCGAACACGTATTCGAACCTGTCGTCACAAAGGCTATCGAGCCAAAGAGAACTTCTGATCTTCCGAAGCTTATCGAAGAGCTGCGTAAGCGTGCGAAGGAAGACAACACCATCCAGGTAGACATCGACGAAGAGACAGGAGAGACAACTGTTTCAGGACTTGGAGAGCTTCACATCGAGGCAAAGGTCGAGAGACACCTCGAAGAAGAGGGAATCGACATCGAGGTTTCCGAACCGATTGTCGTATTCCGTGAAGGAATTACCGAGGAATCGCCTGAAGTCACAGGAAAGTCTCCGAACCGCCACAACAAGCTCGAAATGTCTGTAGAGCCAATACCTGAATCAGCAAGGAAATTCCTCAAGGAAGACTACGAGGAAGTCAAGATGCAGGCAGACGAGGAAAGAGAAATCGTAGACGCAATGATCGACGCAGGAATGGACGCAGACGACGCAGAAAACATCCTCGAAGTATACGAGGAAAACGTATTCGTCAACGCATCCAGAGGAATCAAGAACCTCAGAGAGATCCAGGAATACCTGCTTGACGCATTCAAGGAGTTCTGCGACGAAGGACCTCTCGCCGGCGAACCTGTAATCGGATTCATGGTCAAGCTCCACGACGCGAAGCTGCACGAGGACGCAATCCACAGAGGTCCATCACAGATGATCCCGACCACAAAGGATGCGATGAGAAAAGGATTCCTCCAGGCAGGACCTGAACTCATCGAGCCAAAGCAGAAGCTGAGAATTGACACACCGACCGACACGATGGGAGACGCAATGACAGAAGTCTCCAACAGACGTGGAGACGTCATGGACATGAGCGAGGAAGGAGACAGCTCGGTAATCAAGTGCAAGCTCCCGGTCGAAGAACTGTTCGGATTTGAGGCAGCTTTGAAGTCCGCAACAAATGGACAGGGATTCTTCAGCCTCATCGACATCATCTTCGAGCCTCTACCGATGAACCTGCAGGAAGAGAAGATTCTGCAGATCCGGGAGAGAAAAGGCATGAAACAGGAAATGCCAAGCCTAGAGGAGTAAAAACCCTCAGGCCTCATTTCTCCTTATCTTCATTTCCTACAAGTTAAAAAAATTCCCGCACCACACAACTTTACACACGGACCGGTGGCTTAGCCAGGTTAGAGCGCCACGCTGATAACGTGGAGATCCCCAGTTCAAATCTGGGCCGGTCCAAATACTTTCCACAAACGAGGCCATGTTCCAAGCATTTTAACCCTTCTACAAGACTTCAGTGTTTCCCGGGAAAGAAATGGTTCGACAACTCCTGGGCAGAGACAAGAAACTGCTCAGGAAGAATCTCAGGAAACCGGTCCGGTACAGTCTGGACAGGGAGGAGGTCCTCCTGGTTTCGTCAGAGGTTTGATAGGCGGTATCTTCGGAAACTAGAAATTTTTTCTTTATTCTTATTTTTCCCTTTGAATCAAACTGGGTATGTCAGAATATGTGAAGAAGGAAAAGTTTTTGGATTCGGGTTTGGTTAGAGCAGTTCCTCGGCTACTGAGTTGTAAGTGTCTAAAGCCTGTCTTGGATCCATGACTTCGTTCATGATGTCGTGGTCGTAGCTCCATGGACCCATTATCTCGCCTTGGATTTCAACTGCTCCTTCTTCCATGAATCTTTCTCTTTCTTCCTGTGTTTCTATGTCCTGTTTGAAGGTGCTGTGGTCTGCTGATAGGCCGTTTTCCATGACGTCGTACCTGAAGAGTGCGTAGGATGTTCCGAATAATGCTCCAAGTGCTTTCTCTGTGTTTTCTTCCGGTACGTCTAGTCCCTGGTCTTCTGAGATGTTGATATCTTTTTCTCCTGCCATTCCTGCGTAGAGGACTTCGAAGTCGCTGTAGCCGATTCCGAGGCTTGATTCGCCTTCTCTTCCTCTTGGTTCCGGTACTTCATCTGAGTCAAGTGCGCCTTCGCTGTCGAATGGGTAGTCTCTTGATTCGCCCAGCTGTCCTTTGTTCTCAACGACCGCGTATTCTGGTAGTTCATCCAGCATGGTTTCCACGTCTTCTCTTCCCGTGCCGTACTGCTCCAGGTGTTCGAGGTCGGCTTCCTGAGTTAAACTATCATTTTCCATGTGTTGTTATCATACAGTAAAAATTAAAAGTTTTTCGCTGATTCGGGCAATAATTGCGCTGGAAAGATGTCTATATTCTGAAGAATCAGTGTTTGGTGTTGGAGTGAGTTTTCAGATTGCTACGAGTGCTACTCCCAGTACGATTACTGCTGCCCCGACGAGTTTTCTGATCAGATCGTCTTCTTTGAAGTATTTTCCGCCGATGATGACGCTGAAGATTGCTGATGTCTGTTTGATTACTGTTACTTCTGATGCTGTAATGATTGAGTATGCGTAGATCCCTGCTACTACTCCGAGTGCTGTTGTTGTCCCTACTGCGAACACGTCTTTCCTCAGGTAGCTCCTTGGTTTCACGTTTTCTTCTGTTTCGTGTTTTTTCCAGAGCCAGAAGCCTACAAGACTGGTTACGTAGGTTATGTAGATGAAAAGTAGTGGATCTGTATTGGTTGCGGCGAACCTCTGTGCTATCGAATATACTGCTAGGATGAATGCTACTGTTATCGAGAGTATTGCGCCTCTGTTGTTCATGTTTTCTAATGGTGTAAGGAGGGAGTCTCTGGATACGAGTATGTATGCTCCAGCAGATCCAAGTACTGCAGCTGCTATCAGTACTGTTTTGAAGGATATTCCCAGGATTAAGGGCTCAAGTAACGCTACAAATATCGGAGATGTGTTCCTGAGTGGTTCAGTTACTGATATGTCCGTAATTCTGAGCGCCTCAATGTAGAGGTATGTGCTGGAGAGGATCACTGCTGTGGATATCAGTACAGCGGTCAAAACTCCGGGAGTGAGGTTGAAACCTGTTTCCAGGTATCTCCAAACTCCCAATGGCAGGAGAAGTATTGCTCCGTAGACCTGTCCCATGTAGCCGATTTCCACGGAGGTGAAGTGGTCTGAAGCGTGTTTCCTGGCGATACCTTTCAGCGATGAGAACAGAGCTGCTATCAGTGCCAGGAGAACTCCTGAAGTCATATAATTTCAGTTTAGAACATGATTATTTCAAGGTTTCCGGCCGTGAGCCTCTTCTCTGGTTCAGAGTGCTTTCTGGTATACTTTGACGCCGTCGCTCAGGTCGTGGTCGAAGCTGTTGTGCTCCAGTCCAAGCTGTCCCAGCTCCACCTCCTGTACACTGTATTCTTCGTCTTCCATCAGTACTTCCTGGAAGTTCTGGGGAGTCCCGTTGTTGTGCCGGTCCATTGAGTAGAGTATTCCTTCTGGCTTCACTGCTCCGTCTTCGTACATCAGTTCGTGTTCCTCATGGAGTACCTCCTGTGCGTAGTCCTCGATCTGATCCTGGATGGTGTTGGCGACAGCCCTGTCGCTGGCGATATTGTCTCCTTTCTCCGCTTCAACGCTGTGAACGTACAGGAAATCATCTCCATCGTGTTCCACTAGCTTCATCAGCGCTACTCCGTCACCTTTGTCTGTCTCGATCTTACCTACTTGCGTGGCTGGATCAAGCATGTAGTTCAGGAAAAGCGTAGATTTATCGTGGTAGCTTCCCGGGAATGTACAAGGGATGTGCCGGTCTTCCTGATAAGGCATGCTCTCCAGGCTCTTGTCGTAAACTTCAAAGCTTACAGACCTGCCGTCCATATCACGTGAAAGTCTCTCGGCATCGTGATAGGCTGATGAGTTCTCTGAAAGGTGTTCGCTGGCCAAAGTATCCAGCATTCTTCTGACGTGATTAGGGCTGAGGAAATCCAGTTCAGGGTTCTCCGAGTTCTTCACTTCTCTGTAGGCTCTTTCACGAAGCTCGGGATCGCTGATTTCTCTGTAAATCGTCTCCTGGAAGGCTGCCTCTCTTTTCTCCTCTTCAAGCTGCTCCTTGAGCTCGTTACGTTTCTCCACAAGCTCCTGCCCTTCCTCGGGATTTTCCTCCATCTTCCGACCTATCAACTGTCCGAGTTCATCGCCGAAAAGGATGGCTTCAACGTCCTCACCGCTCTTCTCGGCTTTCTGGAAGGCAGACTCAAGATCTATCTCTGAGGTAAGATCTTCTCCAAGTACATCGTGAACTACTCTATCATAATTTATCTCGGTATCGTAGTTTCCTTCGATCCGTGCGAGGCTTTCAAGTTTCTCAAGACCTTCCTCATAGCCGCTGCCTACAGGATCAGTGGATTCGAATCCTTCACCAAGAACTCGATCCGGATCTCCTCCGGAGAAAGTTCCCAGGAATTCTCTTGGAGAAAGCCCCATATCTGATTCTATTGTCGGAAGGCTTTCTATCAGGAAGTCACTTCCCTCATACTCGTCCTCGAGCTCGTAAAGCAAATTTCTGTCATTCCTGTAAAGTTTGCGTACGGCTTCGCCACTTCTATGATCTGGTGATGATTTAGATGAAAGTTTCTTCACTAGCCGTGCTTCATCCATTATATCACGGTTTCTCGAGTCGAGATCATCTATTATATTCGGCATCTCGGTATCGAGCCATTTCTTCATGACGGGTGTTGCTCTGAGAACATCCTGGAAATCTTCTCTACCTGTTAGACCGTAAAATTCTTCTTCGTTCTTCCGGAACTCCTGGTAGGCTCTTAAAGCCTTCAAACCACGTTTAGGTGTTTCAGAGTGTACTTTGCCAGATTTCAGATTTTCCTCGAGATCCTGCAGCTCATTTAGAACCTTTAACTCGTTTTCAAGTACGTCTACTGAAGGAATCTCCTCCCGGAGATCGTATTCGAAGTCGAATCTGCCCTGTGGCACGTTGACGTCAAGGAATCTCTGAAGTCTTCCCCAATCTCCTGTATATGTGACGCCAGGAGTGCTATCTGGACCTGTGATAACTTTAAGCCCGGAAACTCCTGATTTAGGCCCGATCTGTATGCCTTCTCCAAGGTGGTGATTCCACACATTCAGGTCTCTGGCCGCCAGAACTGATCCGCTGGCCTCAAGCCCTACATCACCTACTACATCAAGTTTATCCGCAAAAACGTAGGAGTTAGAGGCATGTGTTAAAACATCGTCAACTGTTTTTTCCCCTACGACAGCTTTTTCTCTTTCACCGTGGTCGACAAGATTCTCACGTGATAGAGTGTCCTGGAAGGAGTCAGAACTCTTTATTTCCTCTACAATTCCTTCCAAATTTTTTGGTGAACCGAGTTCTCTGGAGTCTTTCCAGTCTACGTTTCCCGCTCCTATTTCTGCTCCTCCTAAACCTTGTTCAAGGCCCTGAAGATCTCCGTCCCCAAATTCCTCAATATTCTCGAAGATTGGATCCTGTTCCTGTTCTTCTCCGTGATCCAGAAGGTTTTCTCCGTCCGCGCCGAGAAGATCATCCTCATCCAGTTCATCGAAACCGTATGCATCTGCATCTATCTCTTCAAATTCCTGAAAATCTTCTCCTTCAACTAGGTATTCGTTTTCTTCTTCATTTTCCAGGTATTCTTCAATTACATTTGCCATTTTCTAGACCCGCGGATCAACCATGTATTCTGAGATTTTGAATGCAACATATTTCAACAGAACACATCAGCATGTTATAGTTGTCATCAATAAGTAATAAAAATATTCTGCAGTGTTAATTGGTTATGTCGTCAATCGATATTGACCCGTCTAGCTATGACTCAATGCAAGAGTACGCGACGGAGATAGCAGGTAGCGATGAAATAGTCGATCCTCTGATTAATAGGCTTGCCAGAGGCCTACAGGCTGGAGTCCATGACAGTCCGTCAGAAAAAGTTTTCGATGAACATACCACTGTACGCTACGGAGAGGATGAAGCGCTTCACTATCATGATGAAAGCGGCGCATGGCGGGATTTCAGCGATTAAGTGAAGTTTTTGTATGCATCTTACCATATATTTTTAAGTTCTGGACAGGATTTCTGTCACAGTGGGAGAGGGACTGAAGTTTCAGCATACTAATGTAGTAGAGCGTTTCGAGGATAAATTCTCTCATTTTCTTGATGATCCGCGTGTCCGGTGGGATAAGATCATAGTGGAGGAGCAAAATCCTTCCAGACATCTCGATACGGACGCGACTCTGGAGCGCGAGGTCGACCTGGCACTGGTCAACGGCACGGAGGCCTACGTGCTGGAAATCAAGACCACTAGAAACGGCGTGAACAAGGCTGAGAAGCAGGTTGAAGACATAACTGATTTCTTTGAGGAAGCCGATTACGATGTATGGGGGACTTACCACGTGGTGGAGAAAAATGAGCACCTGAACTCGGCAGAACTCGCCCGGGAGATTCACGCAAGGTTCGGAGGAATCTTTGATAAGAAAGATCTCGACGATCTCATCGAGTACCAGAACACGTGGGGCAGCTTCGGATACCTGAAAAGCTCGGCGTCACGTGACCTCACAGAGGTCGATCCTTACAGGAGCTTCCATATAGAAAGTGCGCCATACGATCTTGAACTCCTGGAGGATAGAGGGATCATGGAGTCAGAGGCAGGAAGAGTATTCAACTTTACCGAGAGCTGCAGGGACCTGATAGATGATGGCGAGGAAGAGTTCAGGTACATGTTAGAGCCTAGGGCTTACGAAAAATTCGATATCTGAAGTTTTCCTACCAGTTCAGGTCGTATCTTTCCGCGATGTCTCTTGAAGCGTTGAAGTCTGTTTCTGCGGTCTCCTCGTAGGCTTTTCAGGCGTCCTCCCGGAAGCTGCCTTTCTTCCTCGGCCTGTTTTCGCCTGGCAGGTAGGTCTGTGCTATGCTGCCCTGCTCGAAGAAATCCTCTGATTCCGGATCGTTCTTTTCCAGGTACTCCTGGTAGAACGCCTTGGCGCTTCCTTCTAGGTCTTGCCAGATGGCTGTGGCCGTCCAGTCGATCAGCCTCGCTGGGCCACGTTCATTCAAGTAGGGCAGGTCCGAGTCGATGTTCTGCCTCAGTCTATCGTAGTCAAAGACGTCCATCGCGGCGAACGCTGTCTCGAAATCTCCGTCATCCATAAGCTGGAGCACGTAATTCTCCACTTCATCCTCCGCCATGGATTCGTCGCCGGCTTCCTGCGCCGCTTCCGGGTCACGACGCCAGAGATACGTGTCTGTGAGAAAGTTTCCCAGGTCCGTATCGAAACGGTCCTCAGACTCCAGCAGCGAGATCATCTTCAGGCTCTGCTTCGCCATCTCCAGCCGGTAGGCGTCCTCCGCATCTTCTATGAACTCTTCGTCGAGTTCAAATCTCTCCGCGATTCTTCTCGCCTCTATAGGGTCACCTTTATCCAGTTCTTCCTGGAAAGAGTTTTTCGCTGTGTATTTGTAGGCGGTGTGGGTTAGCCGTTTATTGCTCTCAGGGAATATACGGGCGCCGGTGTTCTCGCTTATGTACTTCTCGAAGAATGCCTGAGAGGATCCGTCAAGCTCCCGCCAGATGTCGGTGGCAACTCTGTCGATCAGCTTCTCCAGACCCATTTTGTGGATATACCAGGAGTTATCTTCCAGGTCGTAGACATCCTTCAAGTACTCGAAGGAATCCAGTATTGTAAATGCCTCCTTCAGGTCATCAAGATCTGCTTCTTCGACAGTTCCTCGACCATCTATCAGATTCAGGGAGGCCTCTGAAGCGTAGTTCTCGAAGTCCAGAGGAGCATCGCTCAGGACGGTGTCGGCCATCTGCGCCGCCGCGTAGTAGTCCTCTTCGCCCATCAGATCAAGAAATATCTCGTAAGTCGCGGCCTCTTCTTCGGTCCAGAACTCTTCTCCGATGCCGAGAAAATTTTTGAATCGCTGTATCAGGGTTCTCTTATCTCTTTTCAGATTCTCCATCTGGCGGAACTGATCTGCGGAACCCACAGGGTTATCCTCCCAGTCCTCAATATTAATTCTCTTCATCCTGCATTATTCCACATGGAAGAAGATTTTAATGCCTATACACAGAAAAGAGCTATTTAAGATACTTATGAAAACA
>UEZL01000044.1_pt1 | contig 9403 bp, 9 predicted proteins | sample 1903721 | NCBI WGS metagenome assembly UEZL01 (sample SAMEA4776353, study PRJEB27445) | saltern metagenome | biome: Hypersaline environment; feature: solar saltern; material: Pellet | place: Spain | collected 2012-08 | depth 0 m | reverse complement strand
CGCGGATGCCGTCCATCAACTCGGAGTTCTGTTTTATCCTGTCTATGGAGACATTGTCCTTCCACTGGAAGTGTTCCATTAACTCGGAGGCCTCTATGGAGATTGACATTGCGATGTTCTTGGGCTGGTGGAACTTTTCCCAGTCGCGTTTCTCCTTGAATTCCGCGTATTTTTCCCGTAGTTCTTTCATAGGACCTGTTTTTCACTGCACTCTTTACTGCTTTGCGGAAACAGGATTACAGATTGAAAAGGCTCTGTGTTCCAGAATTAATTTATGGAGGCCCTGACTCCTGAACAGTTTCTGGAGAGGTATTTTGATGAGAGGCCTGAAGAATCAGGTATTTCTGAAGAGCTCCTTGAGTTGAAAGGTTCTACCTCTGAGATCTCTGAAGAGGAGAAAAAGAAAAGGAGGAAGGAAGTTCAGGAGATGTCGAGTGAAGAACTCGATAAGGCTTTTGGCCTGGATTAAGTTTTTTGTGAAAACGTAATCTGTGGTAGAGGAAATCATAGGACTGGATGGATTTGTGTAATGTAATTTGTGAAAACTACTATAGTGGAACTGCGGAACCCTCTGCTCCACTTTTTAATCCGAGTTCTTCACAAGTTCAGGTATGACTTACAAGCTTTCGCCTTCGCGGATGAATCTGTTTTTCGAGTGTCCTCGGTGTTTCTGGTTGCGTGTTAATGAGAAGGTTCAGCGTCCTTCCGGTCCTTTCCCGTCTTTGCCTAGTGGTGTTGATGAGGCGGTGAAGGAGCATTTTGATTCTTTTCGTGAGCGGGACGAGGTTCCTCCGGAGATCCAGGAATGTAGTGAAGATAATCTTACTCTTTTCGAGGACCAGGGGTTCTTGGAGGATGCGAGGAGCTGGCGGACGGAGCCGAAGTGGCGTGATCCGGATTCCGGTGCTTTGCTGCGTGGTGGTGTGGACGACTTGATGAGGAACTCTGAAGGCGAAATTGTCGTATTGGATTACAAGACTCGTGGTTACCCGCCTAAAGAAGAAAATGGTGCGCCGGATTACTATGCGAGACAGGTTAATTTGTACAATCTGATTCTGAGGAAGAACGGTTACAGTACGGCGGACTACGGTTTGATCCTGTACTTCTATCCGGATGGTTTTGAGGAGTCAGGTGATTTTGTTTTCCATACAGAGGTCAGGAGGGTTGAAGTCGATATATGTGAGGCGAAGGATATGGTGCGTGACGCCGTCGAGACTCTGGACGGCGGGATACCTGAGCACGATGAGGACTGTGAGTACAGTGAGTGGAGTCCGGAGGGTTTCTGATTTTTTATCTTATTTTTTCTGCTGTTTTCCAGAAAAGTGATTTGGCTTTCTGGGATTTCGTCTCATTTCCCTGCAGGAGGTCTAGTTCTTCTTCCATAGTGGTGTAGTCGTTGTTGAATAGTTGTCCGTAGATTTCTTCTCCTCGTCCTGTTCGGCTGCGTATATCATTGAGGCCGGGATGTTGTATTCGTTGTGTTTGTTTTTCTCTGCATGTTTTTCGAGCTGTTTTCTTTTTTGCTCCGGTAGGTCGAGTTGGGCTGTTATGTCTGTTTCTGTGATCTGGTCGGCCTGGAAGCTGCCGGTCAGGAGTACGTAGGTTCTGAATGCTTCTGCCTGTTCTGGGTACTCCTGCTCCAGGGCTTTTACTGAAGAGGCTCTTTCAAGTCCTTCTCGTAGGAAAGGATGGTGCCATGTATCTGATCCTTCTTCGTACTGATATGCGTGGAAGAGTTCTGAAGCCAGTACCTTGTATGCATCAGGTTTTGAGGTTTTATCGTTGCTTACTCCTATCAGGCCTTTTCCGGGCATGTACATTCCCTCGTTCGTGAGTTCGCTGACCTGGTAGTTAGCTAATACCATCCCAAAAGCTGTCACGGGGATAGCAAGGTTTGTAGGGCCGGCAGCTACTGTTGTTGCAAGAATTAATGGTGTTGAAACCAGTGTGAAGGCTCCGTTCATAGGATTAAAAGTATCCTTGGCGATCTGTGTTCTTGAGGTCTGATATCGTATTCTTTCCTGTATATCCTGGCTCAATTTGCCGTAATCAGTGTCCAGTAGCTCGTCGTAGAACTCTGTCTGGTCGCTCAGAAACCTGTGCAGATCTTCAAGTTCAGCTATTTCACCGTCCTCCATGATGTCCTGTATGTCATCTCTGGTCGCCGGAACATCTTCATCATATATTTCTCTGTATCTTGCCACGGATTCCTGAGTGATCTCTTCTAGGGTTTCAACCGTTTCCATAACTTCAAGAACTCAAAAAATTTTTTTATCACTTTGTAACAACAGTCTCTGAAGGATCAAGTTCAAAACCATATGCATATGAATAATTCATTATATGAAAAGAGGATATCTTGCAGCTGCTTTGCCATTGGTTTTTCTAGGCGGAATCGCGTATTTTTTCAGGCCGTGGATTCATGGTTTTCTATTGAGTTTCTACGTTAACCCATTTATACTACAGGCAGCGGTGATGGCTGCTGCGGCAGGTGGACTGGTTTACTGGTGGAGAAAGAGGAGTGAGCCTGAGGAGGAAGAGAAAGATGAAGGAGTTGATGACTGGAAGAAGGTTAAGCTGGATGGAAGAGTAGTGAATGTCGCTTTCATGGTGTTTTTCGTGATGCTTGTCGGCGGAGGAGTTGCCAATACCGCCTTCACGAACGCAGTGATGGCTGAAGAGCTCGAGCAGGATGTAACCGAGATCGACAGCCTTCCGGATATTGATAACGAGAACCCGCGTATCCTTCCGGAGACTGTTGCACGCGAGTTCGCGGAGAACAGTTTGCAGGAGCCACGGCACAGGCTAGCAGGTACGGATATTGCCATAACTGATAACGGGACACCTATGTGGAGCTTCCCTCTGCAGCCGGACGGCGGGATCAACACGTTCATAATAAATCAGAAAGGTGCTGCCTTCGCCGATATGACGACTTCAAGCTCCGATATAAGTTACAGCGAGCAGGAGATGGAGGTCGGTATCGGTATGCAGGTGTTTGACAACATTAATTGGGTGCAGAAGAAGGAGAGATTCTGGGTCAACTACGAGGATCACTTCGTTCTGGAGCATGAAGGCGAAAACTATATTGCGACGCCTTACATCGAGTACGACTTCAGGTTTACTTTCCCTGTAGTTCACACCGTCCCCGAGTGGGGCGGGGTTGCTCTGATGGACAGCGAGGGTGATCTTGAGTATGTTGACAGCGCGGATGTTCGGAATCATGAGGTTCTTGGTGATCAGAGGAACTATCCGTTTGATCTCGCCCGTGCTTATGTTTCGTCCATGGAGTACCGTGAGGGAATCATCAACAAGTGGTTCTTCCACGAGAACCAGCTGGAGGTGGCGCCGGTACCTGGCTTCGATAATGATCAGCCGTTCATGATCCTGACTGAGGACAACCCGGAGCTTTTCGTGGCCACAGAACCGTATGGACAGGCTTCAGGGCTTTTCGAGATCTGGACGGTCGACGCCGTAACAGGTGAGTACGAGGTCTACAGGCTTGACCGTAACGAAGGATTGATCGGAGCGAACCGTGCCGTAAACTTCGTCAGAAGAGCGAACAGCCGTGTAAACTGGGCTGATCAGGACAGCGACACAGGTTTCTCACCTATCGAACCACTTCCTGTCATCGTAAATGACCAGCTCTACTGGCAGGTCCGTGTAGTACCTCAGGACAGTGCTGGTATAGCCTTCACAAGCTTCGTAGACGCGGAGACCAGTGACGTATATACGGCGCAGAACGACCAGGATATCAGAGACTTTCTGGAAGGACAAAATATCAACCAGACCACAGATATGAATCAAACTGAATCAGGGGACCAGACTGGCAACATCGAGATCTCGATTATAGAAGACGGAGAAGTAGTTGATACAGTTACTACAGAGGACAGAGATTTCGATATCAGAGTCAGGGAAAAATAAATACAGCCGTTAACATGTTAACTTTTGCTGTACACATTAATTTGTAGCTTGGTAAATCCAGGCTGTTCCAATAGTCCTACTGAAACTATGTGGGGCGGGTCGGGTCTGGAAGCTGTATCTCTTCCTTCTGGAAGGGTTAAGCGGTGTAAGCCGTGGGTAACGCTTCGACCCACCCTCTGGTTTTTTACTTCAAGAAATTTTTCCTGAAAATAATTTTGCTAGTCTGCTGGTTGTGGTCCGAGTTCTGGCCCTGGTTCTTCTCCTTGCTGTTCTTGCTGGAGGTTGTCGATTACTCTTCTGGTTGTGAGTATGGCGCTTGGCAGATCATAGTCCTGATGTTCGACCATGTTCCAGACGGCGGTGTTCTTGATGGCTTCGGTATCGGTTTCGTAGTCTTCTGCGTCGCGTGGTTTGACCGGTTGGTCTATCCAGTCGTTGAAGTTGAAGTTTTCGAACTCTCCGCCTCGCAGATCTTCGATGTCGCTCCAGTTCTCTCTTCCGACCCTGTCCTGGATGGCTGAAAGCTCCATCGCATTTTCAAATCCGCCCTTGAGGCTTTTTCTTGCTATTCCGTTGCTTATGTTTTTCCTGAAGTTTTCGACTCTTTCTCCTGCTCCGTCGCCGTTCTGGTAATCAGACTCGTCGAAGCCGAAGAACTCCATCTCGTCTTGCTGCATCCTGAACTCATCAGGCTCTCTTTCCTCTCCTCTTGGACCGGTGAACGTGTCGACATCGTCTTCTCCCGGCCGCAGTGCCTGAACCCTGTCGACGTACTGTTCCAGAGATTCCTCGTCCGGCCGGTGCTCGTGGAAGATCGCGTCGAGGACGTCCTGTTCCAGCATACCATCGACGTGTTCCTCCACTTCGGAAAGCCTCTGTTCGACTTCTTCTTCATCCTTTATCGTGGACTCGGATTTTATCCTTGACTCCATCTCGTCCAGGACATCGTACGGAAGGACCACCCCGCCGAGATCGAATTCCTCCTCACCGACTTCCACTGTCCCGTTATCGCGTTCGTCGTTCATCGCTGCCGAAAGCACGTCGCGTGTGAAGGTGGCGTTTATGCTTGTCTCGGCGGTTCCTGAGTCGACTCCCTCAAGCTGGAAGTCATCTTTCTCCAGCCTCTGTTCTCTTACTGTTCCGTTGCTCTCGTATTCTCTTACTATGAAGCCCTGCTGGTAGAGCTGTACTCTTTCCATGAGGCTTAGTGGGTCTGCTACATCATCAGGCAGGCCTTCTGCTGTATCATCTTTCAGCGGTACTTCGTCGCCGTCAAGTCTTGAAGCAATTTCGAATATCGCGGCAGACTCGACTGTGTGCGGCGAGTAAACAACTTCGTCTACCTTGTCGTCGCCATCCATCACTTCCGCCCTGAGCGGCCGCCTGATAACATCCAGCGCGTCCTCAGGATCCATGTCCTCGTCATCAAGCAGGTCCCAGTCTTCTCCCATCATCTTCCTCAGGAGCTCGGATTCTACGGCGTAGTTGGTCAGGTAGTTCATCTCGAACTCTATCAGGCGCCTGTAGACCGAGTTCGGAAGCATGGAGTGGTAGTCCTCCGGGTTAGAGATTGCGATAGCCGCGGTGTCGATCGAAAATACGGATCCGTTGCCGTGGAATTTGGTCTTGTTGTCGTCGATCTGGCTCTGGAGGTTTTCAAGTATCTGTATGTACTGGTCCGCGTCGTCAAGGAACGCGACACCCCTGTTTCCGGCGGTGAATGCTCCTGTGAAGCTCCAGTTCATAGGGTTGGTCGGATCGGAGTTCAGCGGTGGTTCAGCGAACAGCTGCTGGTACAGCGAGTCGAACTCGTCCTCGCTCTTTATCTCCCCTATACCTGTGCCATCGTCGAACGTGAAGCTACTGACCTCGACGTATAGATCAAGGAACTCGTCGATAAGTTCTCTCCTCGAGTCAAAGTCTCCTGAGTAATCTTGGAACTGGTCCAGGAGGTACGTGGCGACAGGACCTGTATTCTCGGGAATATTGACAGGCAGCGGCTTGTCTCTTTTATTCTGCATCTCCTGCTCGACGAGATTTCCTGCCTCCATGTCAAGCTCCTTAAGAAGTGATAACGGTTCCGCCTGTACAGGGCTTTCAGTATAATCATCCGGCTCTGCGTGTCCTTGATCCGGGTTGCCATAGGTCTTCCACATTCCCTCGCTGTGGGGTGTGATCTCCGCTGGATCGCCGATTTTTACAGTATGTATTCTTCCTTCATCTGTCTGTGAGTAATGCTGTAGACCTTTCTTCATAACTTCCGTCAGTTCACTTTTACCGGTAGCTGTTTCTCCCTCGATTATCGGCATCTTGGCGGCGTCTCCACGTGCAACTCTTCTCAGAGAATCAGTAAGTTCGTTTAACATTTCCGTGTTGCCGAAGACAGCGTTTTCTCCGTCGTTCCATGGATCGTCGAAGAACCTGTATCTTTCTTTCTTCTCCCCGTCTTCAACTACTGTTCTGGTTCCGTAATGTGTTATCGCTTCGTGGACGTACTCCGCAGCTGTACCGAACTCGGCTCTGTCAGGGTTTTCCAGCGCGAAATCGACGTATTCGCTGAAACCCATCGTGTCGCTTTCCTGCTCGGTCACGGTTTCCTCAAGTACGGAGTCAAGATCCATTTCTACTTTAAATTGGATATCAACTTTTTTATCATTACAGAAGAACAACTTTGTTCTAATACAGGTATGAGTTTCTGGATTCAGAATAAGTTTAAATCATTAATTAAATCTTTCAAGATCTCAGAAAGCTCCTGAATGTCTCAAATTTGAAATAGAAAGGTTTCAGGCTATTCCTGGAAATCTGTATACTGTTTCCGGCGACATACCTATCAGGAATAAAATCTATACGAGAAATCATTCTTGACTACCTTCGGGACACAACTTATTTAATGGTTCATGTGTATCGTTGTGTATATGTCGACCGAGGGCGATGAGAAAGAGGTTTAGGGGGAAAATGATGATGTTATTCGCTGGAGTGAGAAAGTTGAGGACCATACTCTGGCAGTGCTCGAAGGTGAAATCGAGGAAGAGGAAGACATTGATTTCGAGAGTTTTGATGGTCGCACCGGTGTTGCAAAGACCAATACAGAAAAGTATGTAACGGATTTTGATGAGGAATTTGATTTTGGAGACGGAAGTATCGAGGTCAGTGTCGAGCGTGAAGGCAGTTTTAACACGCTCGAGTACTGGAGCGATGACCCAGAGGTCATGGACGAGTTCCGTAGTTACGTGGAATCTCATATCAGAAGCGTTGAGCAGCAGCCACACCTTGAGCCGTACAAGTTTGAGGATGTAAGAAGTGATGAGGTCGCCGAGCTTTTGACTGTTTTCGAACAGGAGTTCGAGATGGATGGACCTCTTCCAAGTGGAAGTAACGGCCAGCCAAGGATGCATATGCAGAGAGTGACTGATCTGAACGATGAGAACGAGTACCGCGAAGATACCGATGAAGAGACAGGTATTTCAGCGCAGCACAGGATTCCCGGTGATGCGAAATACGTGATAGAAGGTTTCAATGATGAAGTTGCAGGAGCGGAAACTGTAGAAGGTAGCCTGACTATCAGACCTCAGAAACGCGAAGTTGGCCGCTACACCGTGAAATTCAGTTCAGAGGATGCTGACTCGGTTGCATACATGGTAAACACGTCTCTGAAAGCTATAGATCCCGACAAGGAAGAAATGCCGTTCTAGAGCTCAGAACAGCTGAAGATTTTTACATACTGAAGCTCTGTCAGTAGTTCTCGTTTTCTACGCCTATCCTGGTTAGTAGAAGGTGAGCTGCTATCTGGTGTGAGCAGTTCTCTCCTCTGTAGGGACAGGGACAGAAGGTTTCACCGGAGTCTATGTCCACGCCTACCTGGTACTCGGCCGAGTCACCTTGGATGGTGAACTGGTACCTGTCCGGGGAGGAAAGCTGTACCTCGATCTTCCCTTCGTCAACTATTCTACGGGCCTTCCCCCACTTGTGCAGGTTCTCCTTTTCATCCCGCGACATCTCCTCTATATCTTTCACAGGTAGAAACTGAAAAATCAAGCTTAAGTTTGTATGACCAGGTTAAAATTTCATCAACCGGGAGACCGGAATAATTTCTTTTATGTCTGGCCGCCAAAGAGTACTGTATGAGCGAGTTCGAGGACGATGACCTTGAGTTCACTGAGAAAGTGATAGAGAAGAACAGGGAAGGCCTCGAGAGACTTGCCCGTGAGGAAGACGCAGCTGAGAAACGTGGCGAATCCTTCACTGACAGGTTGAAAAGGCTTCTGCAGAGGCTCAGAGAAATAAGAAAAAGTGAAGACACGGAAGAAGCAAGCTTCACAAGGATAGAGAACTTCAGCGAAGAAGAGACTGCTGGTTAGAAACTTCTAGATATAGTTTTGAAAACCGTTTCTCAGGTATGCGTGAAGATCTTCAGTATCTCTCTCAAGATCTCTCTTCCTTCCGGAGTTTTTTCCCGAAGGGTTCTGGATGGCAATATCGCTCAGCAGACGTGTAAGATTCTTGTTCAGGTCTGGTATCAGCGGGTTCCTGAAGCCGTTGGCAGCCTGGATATTCCTGAGGAAAAGCGCACCCGCTAGGTATGAGGTTCTCTTGTTTCCCTCGCCGAAGATCTGGTTCTTCGCAATCCGGCCCATGAGTACCGCTGTGAGCCAGAGACCATCACTGTTCTCCCTGCATTCCCGCGGCATGATCTCTTCAAGTAAAATTTCCAGTTTACCTTCTTCCCGCAGCTGGTAGTAGTCTTCTTCACGTGAGACCTCCAGCTCGGGTACCGCACTCGATGGACTACTCTGGACACCGATATCGAAGTCATCACCGACGTCCACGTCTCCGAGATCATGCTCCGTCACGTCATCCACCAGTCTGACAGGATCCGTCACCGCCTTGTTCAGGTTGTTCACTGTATCAGGATCAGGCAACAACCTGGCAAGATCTTCACAGTCAACCTCCAGGACATCATCGGACATAATCATTACTTGCCAGATGCCATGGTTAAGTCTTCCCGAAAAATCTCTCCACACAGCAACACGGTTCTCTAATTTTTAACTCTCTGAGACAAAAAGCAATCTTATGAAACCTGAAATCCAGAAATTCCTGGAGACACGGGAGAGCAGCCGTGCGAAAAGACCGAGCATAAAGTACAGGAAAGGCGGCTTTGAGGTCGTTATACCCGAGAAAATGGATCTGGATGCAGGGAGATTTGTCGACCAGAACATGGACTGGATCAAGAAACATATGCCCCGGGCTCGCGAATACAGAGACAAAACTCCGGAAAGAAATTTTCAGGAAGGAGGGAAAATCTCAGTTCTCGGCACCGAACGAGAAATCAGAATCGAAAAACGCAGGACAGGAAAAATCACGGAGAACAAAATTTTCCTCGCTGAATACCTGGTTGAGAGGAACTCGGTGAAGGAAAGAGTGCGGGAGAACCTGAAAAAATTCGCCAGAAAAGTTTTCGAGAAGAAATCACAGAAATTCTCCGAAG
>UEZL01000039.1_pt1 | contig 10702 bp, 10 predicted proteins | sample 1903721 | NCBI WGS metagenome assembly UEZL01 (sample SAMEA4776353, study PRJEB27445) | saltern metagenome | biome: Hypersaline environment; feature: solar saltern; material: Pellet | place: Spain | collected 2012-08 | depth 0 m | reverse complement strand
ACAAGTGATTTGCTTGGGCAGAGACAGGCTGACCTTGAAGCCTTAGACGACCCGGGCATTAACCAGACACTTAAAAGAGATATCCAGAAACGTATTAACGGCGTAGATGCAATGCTTAGGTTAGTAGATCCTCGGGCTCTGCAGACTGGAGAGGCTACCAAGCAGCCAGACTTTACATTTGACCAAGCCTCAGATGTTCTTTCAGGAGCAATAGACAGCGGCGACTTGCCTGAGGAAGCAGCGCTTGGGGCCTTTGATTATGATTCTCAAGCTTGGCCAATTATTATTGATGGCCAACAGGCAACTAACAGCGAAGGCACTCCGCTTTATATTTTCGACGAGGATAGCTAATTATGGCTAGAATTGGAACATTAGAAGACCGCTCTCGCGCTGTTCAAAGCCAGCCCGAGGGGCAGGGGCAAATGGCAGTCAGACAAGGCGTAAGTGCTAATAGAACCGACTCTCCCTCTGCACTGCAAAGAGCAAACCGTTTAGGGCAGGCAGCTACCACAGGGGCTGCACGTCTTCTAGGCATGCCTGTTGATATGGCAAACGCTGCTTTGGATAGGCTCGGATTAGGCGAGTATAAACAGATTGGGAGTTCAGAAGACTTACTAGAGTTAGGCTCTAGACTAGGCTTAACTTTTCGGGAAGACGAAGAGCCAGAAGGATATGCAGAACGCATTTCTTACGAACTCGGTGCTGCCTCTTTGCCTACTGCAGGCCTTTTTCGCCTAGGAAGGGCAGCGGGATCTGCAAGTCAAGCTATTGCTAGGGGCGCTTCAGAAGTTACTAACAAAGTAGGCGCCATTACTCAAACTGCTAGACAAGCAGCTAGTAAACCCGGCGCAACAACTGCTTTAGAAGCCACGTCAGCAGCAGGTGCAGGCACTGGCGCTGAATTAGCGAATGACATTGCTCCTGACAGTGAAACATTTGAGGCTGTGGGCCTTCTTATGGGCGGCTTTGCACCTAGCTTTCTTACTAATTTTTCTGCTATTGGGCAATTAGCCACCAAAGGCGCACGTTTTGTAGCCAGCCCTATTACAGGCGAGCGCTCTACACAGCGAGCAGCTAGGAGGCTACAGGAGCGTGTGGCAGATCCAGAAGCTGCTGCACAGCAAATTGATGAACAGGCTGGAAGAGGGCTAACCCCAGCTAGAGCAACCGGTGAAAAAAACCTAATTGATATTGAGAATGCTGTTAGGTTTAAATATCCAGAAGTCGATCAGCAGATCTCAGATCAACTTGAAGACGCTATTGATGGTTTAGTTAGAGAATCTAGACAGATTGGTTCTCTTAGTGGTCAGGCCCGAGTAAAAGAGATTTTAGAGAATAGAAGAGACTACTTGCTTGGATCTTTAGAAGTCGAGTCTGCTAAGGCTGGAGAAGCATACGCTGTTCGCTTGTCTCAGCTAGGGCAAGACGCTAACTCAAGACAAATTCAGGCAGCATTTGACGAAACCGTTGGCACAGCTTATGACACAGCAAGATCAACAGAGAGACAGCTTTGGAATAACGTAGATACTCAGGGAATTGCAGATCTGCAAAACACTAACAAGTTTTATTCAGGGGAGGTGGCAAGAAGATCTGCAGCAGCAGACCCTGAAGATATTCCTGACTTTGTAGAAAACCTTCTTGACGTAGATGAGCGCCCTACTGTTAATTATTTGCAAGACTTTAGATCTAGAGTTTTGCAGAATATCCGTGCAGAAAGAGCAAAAGACGCACCTAACAGAAATAAGATTAGGTTGCTCACAGGGTTGCAAGAGAATCTAATGGAAGACATGAGAGGTGCTCTCGGTCAATCAGATGCTCTTGATTCCGCTATTCAGTACTCAAGCGACCTTAACCAAAGATTTATGCAAGGCCGTATTGGCAAACTTCTAGGTTTTGAGCGCACAGGCGCTTCAGCGGTTGACCCACAAGACAGTATTAATTTTATTCTTGGGGGCGGCACACCTACTACAAACGTAGAAAAAACTCTTAATGCAGTCCCAGAATCCAGAGAAAACATTGCTGATTTCCTTAAAAACCAGTATGCAGTAACTTCTGTAAAACCAGACGGAAGAATTAACACTAGTAAGTCTAACGCATTTTTCCAAAAATACAGAACGCTTCTTGATCAAATTCCCGGATTAGAGAATGAATTAAGAGAGGCTGCAACAAGAGGCCAAAGATCTGAGCAGCTTTTAAGAAGAAAAGAAACTGTAAGTAAGTTAGCTAGAGACCCAAAAAGAGCTACTCTATCTCTTTTCTTAGACGAGCCTATTGAAGATGCCATGAAAAATGTGCTGTCTTCAAAAAACCCAACCAAAGAGGCCGCTAGGATTAGAAGAAAGGTGCAGCAAGATCCAGAGGCTCTTGAAGGCCTTAAGTCAGCTTACGTTGATTCTATCTATAACTCAGCAAAGACAGGCAAGCTTGATGAAGAAACAGGCGAAGCTATCATCAACGGTCCTAAAATTATCAACCAAGTAGAAAACACTAGGGCTGCGGCAAAAGCTCTGGGCTTAAATGACGAAGAAATTGAAAGAACGGTTTCCATTGGTCGGGCTATCTCTCGTGCCAACAAAAGAGGGAACCCTAACGTAAAAATTGATGGATCTGGTGCGGTTGTTGGAGACGTCCAGAACTATTTTCTTGATAGTGTGGCGGCCCTTGTTGGTGCTAGAGCAGGTGCAGCCGTTGGAGGAGGCACCGCAGGAGGAAGCATTCAGGCCGCAAGCCGTGGCTCTACTGCCCTTCAAAAAGTCTTTAAAACATTGACTAGAGACAGGGCAGAAGAAGTTTTAAGAGCAGCCCAAACTGACGAGAAACTTTACAGATCTCTTCTTTTAGCCCCAACAGGGTCTAAAGCAAGAAAAGATAAGTTGGCAGAAAGACTAAGGGCCTTTATTCCTAGCGCGGCTGGGGTTGCTACAGAAGAAGAGGATAAGGAGCCTGCAAGAACAGGTAGAATTGGAACACTTCCTAAAGAGCGACAGGAAGGCCCAACACAGATTGACGTGCCTCTAGAAGGCTATGGTGGAGGACAGTAGTAATGCCGCTATTTAGAGGTTCAAAAAACGCTACGATTGTAAACGGTGAAATTGTCGCTACTGCTCAGGATATTGCTGACGCAGTAAACGATGCTATTGCAGCTAAGAACGCAGCGGAAAATGCAGAGCAAGGGGCGATTGATAACTTAGATCAGTTTGACGACAGATACCTTGGTGCAAAGTCATCAGACCCTTCAGTCGACAACGATGGTGATCCGCTTGTAGACGGTGCTTTGTATTACAACACAACAGAAACTGCGACAAAAGTTTATGATTCTGATAGTGATACATGGATTAACCTGAAACTTTCTGACCAAGATCAGGCAAACATCGACACCGTCGCTAATATCTCAACTGAGGTTGAGACGGTTGGCAACAACATCTCTGATGTTCAAGACGTAGCAACTAACCTTTCTGGCAGCGACACTATTGGCACTGTTGCATCAAGCATCAATAATGTAGACGCTGTTGGTGGAAGTATTGCAGATGTTGAGACTGTATCTACCAACTTATCAGGACCAGACACCATTGGCATAGTGGCCGGTAGTATCTCTGATGTCCAGACTGTCTCAACAAACATTGCGGACGTAAATACTGCAGCAGATAATATAATTGCAATTCAAAACGCTCCACAGTTTGCCTCTGATGCAGAAGACGCTCAGGGGTACGCTGAAGAGTGGGCAATCACTGCAGAAGATACACCTGTATCGGTAGACGCTGGTGGCGACGGGTCAACAGACTTTTCTGCTCTTCACCACGCAGCTAAGGCATCTGCGTCTGCATCCGCTGCCTCTACTAGCGAATCCAACGCTCTTACTTCTGAGCAGAATGCAGCAACCTCAGAAAGTAACGCGCTGACTAGCGAACAGAATGCAGCAAACAGCGAACAGGCAGCAAGTGGCAGTGCTCAGGCGGCGGCCACGTCAGAGAGCAACGCTCTTACAAGTGAAAACAACGCTGCAACGTCTGAAAACAACGCTTTAGATAGCGCTAACGATGCTCAGACTGCAGAGGCAGGTGCAGTAGATGCACAGTCTTATGCAGAGGAATGGGCCAATGCCCCAGAAGATACGCTAATCTCTTCTGATGCTGGTGGGGATCAGACAGATGATTTCTCTGCCCTTCATCATGCCAACAAAGCAGCCGCATCAGCTTCAGCGGCTTCTACAAGCGAAGACAATGCAGCTATCTCAGAGTCTAATGCTCTTACCTCAGAGCAGAACGCTTCTAACTCTGCTTCCGCAGCGCTTACTAGCGAGCAAAACGCCTCCCAGTCGGAGTCTAACGCAGCTACCAGTGAACAAAACGCTCAGCAGGCTGCTACGGACGCTGAGACAGCGCTAGACAACTTTACTGACCAGTACCTTGGGCCTAAGTCTTCAGAGCCAACCACAGACAATGACGGAGACCCGTTGGTTACTGGTGCTCTTTACTATAACACTACAGACGATCAGCTTGAAATTTGGAACGGTACACAGTGGGACCCAGCAGCTTTTTCTGCTTCAGGCACGGTTACTTCCTTTAACGGAAGAGACGGGGTTGTTGAGCTTCAGTCTGGCGATGTTACAGACGCACTTGGGTTTACACCAGAGGACTCAGCAACTGCATACGATTCTTCTGAGTTTGCTACAGATTTTGCATCTGAGACCACCGACAATCTATCGGAAGGCACAAACAATCTCTATTACACGGACACTAGAGCAAGAAACGCTCTAGCTGCCTCTGGAGATATTAGCTACGATTCCGCAACAGGCACGTTCTCTTACACCGAACGCACGGACTCAGAAATTCGTGGGCTATTCTCTGCGTCTGGTGACTTAAATTATGACTCTGCCACAGGTGTCTTCTCCGTAACTGTACCAGCAGGTTATGACTCCTCTGACTTCGACACTGACTTTTCTGGTAAATCAACAGACGATCTTTCAGAAGGGACAAGTAATCTTTACTATACAGACACTCGGGCTAGAAACGCTTTGTCTGCATCAGGCGCACTGAACTACGACAGCGCAACTGGCACCTTTTCTTACACAGAAAGGACTGATCAAGATATTAGGAACTTGTTTTCTGCGGGTGGAGATTTAAATTACAATTCTAGTACAGGAGAATTTTCTGTAACGGCTGGGGCAGATCTCAGCACGAGCACTACAGATGACCTTGCTGAAGGCAATAACAATCTGTATTACACAGACGCAAGGGTGGACTCCCGCATCGGAGACGGTACACTTACTATTTCCACAGGAAGTGGCCTGACAGGCTCAGGGACTTTTGACGCTAACCAGTCAACTAATAATACAGTTACAGTTAGCCACGCTAACACCTCTAGCGCAACTTCTTCTAATAATTCTGGCAGCACTTTCATACAAGACGTTTTTATAGACAGCTTTGGCCACGTTACCGGGTTTAACACAGCAGAAGCCGGGGGCGGCTCGGTTGACTCGAACGATTTGCCTTCTGGAACCGTATTACAGATGCAAAGTGTTCAGCTGGATAATGTTTTTGTACAAAGCACATCTGGCGCCAACTACACTATAATTAATGAGTTTGATTTGAATTTTACTCCACAACGAGCTGATAGCACTATTTTAATACAAGTTTCCTCGTTTCTAGAGTTCCATGACGACGGACAAGTCCACGATCACACGTTTGACTTGTTTAGAGATACTACACGACTGGGACATCCAACCGACGGTTCTAGAAACACCGGCATAGCAATGGCAACAAGAAGTTTTTCTGGGTCGGACGATTCAACAACGCCAGAGCACCTGTCGTTTACTTTTGTAGACCAACCTAATACTTTTGGAACTGTTACATATAGACTCGCTTGCCAAACAGAAATTTCAACCGCAATAACTTTTAACGCATGCGTCGATCACAGCACTAAAGACCAGATAATTCGGGAAAAGGGTGTTTCAACAATTACAGCTATGGAGATAGCGGGTTAATTATGATTTTAGCAAAAGTTTTACACCGGTTGCGTCCCAACAGCCTCTGGAAAATTCACGGCGATTTTACTATTGAAGACATTGAATGGTTGGATGAAAACCAATCACAACCTTCTCGTGAAGAAATTGAAGCAGAGTGGGCTGTCGTAGAAAACGAAGTTGAGGCTAAAAAAGTCAGAAAAGAACGTGACTTTTTGCTTACCGAGTCTGACTGGGTAACAATCCGCGCTCTAGAGACAGGAAACCCGGTTCCAGACGAATGGAAAGAATATCGTCAGCAGCTACGAAACGTTCCTCAGCAAAATGGCTTTCCTATGGAGATCATATGGCCAGAGAAGCCCTAAATTCACCTTGCGTAAATGTTTGTAAGCTAGATACGGACTTTGTCTGTGTCGGCTGCGGCAGGACCATAGAAGAAGTACTTAAATGGAGCGAGTACACCGAACACCAAAAAAGGGAAGTGCTAGACAGAATATTTAACAAGGAGGGCTAATGGAACCTAACTTAATAATCAACGTCCTCCTGTCCACAGTTTTGATGGGCATGGGCTGGTGGATGAATACTATCTGGCAGGCAGTTAAGCGACTTCAGGCTGATATGTCCGAGATGGAGCGGCACTCAGCAGAGACTTATGTGCGTAGGGATGACTACCGAGACGATATGGCAGAGATTAAGGCTCTGGTTAGACAGATCCTATCCAAGCTAGACGGGAAGGCAGACAGATGATCCAACAACTTCTCGGGGCAGGTTTAGGCAAAACTATAGACGATGTTCTTTCTCGGTTTTTTGAAGATAAAGACCAAGCAACACGGGCTGCAAAAGATATCAGGATGGCTCTGCTTGAGCACGAGCAAACAGCCCAGCAGGTTGCCAGAGACGTTATTGTAGCAGAAGCTGAGTCTGAGCACTGGATCACCTCTACTTGGCGTCCCCTGCTAATGCTAGTCTTTGTCGCGATTGTAGCAAACAACTACCTTATAGCACCTTACGTTGATATGATCTTTGGCAGTGGGCTGCAGCTAGAACCACCGCCTGTTATGTGGGAAGTCATAAAAGTAGGGTTAGGGGGCTACGTTGTAGGCCGCAGTGGCGAAAAGATTATGCGAGAGTACAAAAAGAAGCCCAGCTAAACTGGGCCACACAATAACAAAACTTTTTAGCCCGGCATTTGCCGGGTTTTTTATGTGTATTCTTTAATTGCTTTGTAAGTCTGGTACTGATTATCCTCAAGCATTTTTAAAGCCTCTTCAAAGTTTTTCCTGTCCTCTGCCAAGATCCTTGCGTTGTCGACAGCGCGAGTCTTCACCTGTCTAGCGTACTTGCTGTTTAGAAGCTCGTAGGCGGCAGTCACAGGGTCTTCGTTATCAATAGCAGATAACATGTTCTTAAAAGACAATAAGCTTGGTACTCCGATGTTAAAGCCTAAGTCGATAAGTACAGTCTGCTGTTCTTTAGTACACTGAGGCCACATTGCAAGACTTGCGTTAAGCTCAGACTCTACATTCTCTAGATCAGAGCGCATTAAGATCTCTGCCCAGTCCTCAGCATCTTTTTTGCTGTGCCACTCAACGCCTTTGAATAGCGCGCAAAGCTCTTCTACAGAAAAGGGGTTGTCCTCAATGTTGCGGCCGTATCCAATAGTCACCTTGCCTACGGTGTCTTTGTAGGGCTTTTCACTAAACCCTTCGTGCTTTTTGACACGCTCAATCATCTTATCCGTTATAGCCATATTCCTGCTCCATCAATAGTTCAATGTAGTGCTTGGCTTTCTTCAAGTCTTCTAGCCCGTTCTTGTACTTCCAGCGTGTAATGTATTTCACTACATTCCCTGAGAAGAAGTCCATGTCATTAGCGTGGATATACTCGATAGGCTGGATGCTACCTTGCCTGTAATGCTCGCCACCAATCTGCTGTGATCGTGGTTTGTTGTTTTTCCCTAAGGCGTCCCATTCTGCTGGCGTAGCGTCATCAATGCAAATCCTGCGTCCGGGTGAATAATCCTTGTCGTAATCGTCAATCAAAGCATTCTCCCACATAAATGTATCTTCTGTGTGTAGATTAGCCATTGGTCAATTCCTTCCATGCTACTGGGAAAAGCGGTTCTACTATCTCTCCTACCTTCAAGGCCAAGTCTCTAACTTCTACCTGAGCGTGGCTGTCAGCGCGTAGATTGTAGAAACGAGCGTAAGCAGCAAGGCTGCCAGTCCAAATCCAGTTCACCTCAACACCCTGAGGCAAGATAAACCGAGCCTGCTCTGGGCAAACTCCGTCTTGTATCATCTGCTCATAGGCATCAATAGCTTGGTGACAAATATCTGTGTAAGCCGAAGACCAAGCAAGTGAATGCTTGTGGACGCTCCCACTGCCTTGTTTAATGCTGCCCTCTGGGCGCTCACGGAAGTGCGTAGGCACATAAAGCGAGGGGCGGTAAGATATGTACCTTCGGGATTCCTCGTTTTCTGCAAAACCAATCTTGCTCTTAAAGCACTGTGTACGGATCGGCACTGGTGCCTGCATACGCAGCGTAATCTGCGGGTGGTGGAAAGGGCTGACATGTCCCTCTTTAGCAAGGAATCGAATCAGCTTGGCGTTTTGCTCAGGCGTGTACTGATCCGCACTTTTCGCCATCGAGACTCGTGCCGTGTCACAAATCATTTCATCTGATCCGAAATGATCGTAGTATTCTGCCTTCATTACCCTATAACCCCAATTCCAAGTGCATAAGTTTTAGTTCCTAGCGAAATACTTACCTCTAAGCCAACAGTCCCGCCATGTATTAAAACACCGTAATTGTCAGGTAACGAGGGGGTAGATGATGCCTCTGCCATAAGAAGGCAACGTCCGTTGCTAAGCTGTAGCAAGGTAAAGCCCATGTTCCATATAAAACTGTTCTTGTCTGATACGTCTTTCCAAGTGTGTAACCAATTCATAGTCCCATCAAACCTCTTAGTCCGTGATTAGCGATAGCGTTAGTAATGATAGCTAGGCAAGTAAGGAAGTGGAGGATGACCCACGCTGTGCGGATCAGAGCCACCACATCTGCCCTGCGGCTATCGGAGTACGCTTTTGTGCCTATGGCCTTGCACCAATACTCCCAAGCCTTTTTCATGTTACTTCGCTACATCAGGAATTTCGCAAGAACCGCCGACACAGGCCAACTCTTGGCTACCTTCTGTGTGATCTTCGCCTGCCTCATATGCTCCAAGTTCTTCCCAGTCTACATCCTTTGGCATACGAGTCAACCACTCCTTGTAAGTTTCCTCGTCAACAGGCTGATATGGAGCCTGCGGGTAGGTGTGATCCGAGTAAGGCAGGAAGCTGATACCTGATACCTTGTCGAACTTGTCCCAAATCCACTGGCCCGCTGCAAGGAACTCGCTGTCTCGGTAGTAGGCAGTCATTGAAGGCTTATGCTCGCACCAGTGATCCTGATAAGTCTCCCAAAGCTGTAGCTGCTCCAAGCACCCTACGTCATCAGCAGTAACGGCGCTGTCTGGCGACTTCATGGGGAAGTAAAAAACCAGGTTGGTGTCATTCATCTGATCTACTTCATAGTAAAAACCCTTGTCTGCCATGAAGCGAGCAAGCGGGTCTTTGCGATCAGCACGGACAGTGCGAAGATAATACTTGCTGTACCGTGGGTGGATGCCAGATGCACTATCAACAAGCTGCGATACAGTACCGCTAGGCTTGACACAAGTGATGGCAGCAGACTGAGGAATGCCGATCTTATCTGCCCATTCCTTATTAACCTCTACGCTGTGTTCACGGAGCCGGTCAAGCAAATCGCCTGCATCACCAGTGTTGGTGATATTGCTGTCCATGATTCCCGTCAGGCTGACTCCAAGCAACCGCTCTTCCTCTGCGTTCTTCTTCCAAATCTTGCGAAGATAACGGAAATCAGTCAGTGTAGACTGTAGAGTTCCTAGAATGGTTGCAATGCGAACCTTACGCTTTAGGCTATCCTCTGTATCATCTGCACGAACAACCACTTCGGTTAGGTTGCACACTTCCATTGGCCTCAACAAAATTTCGCTGCAAGGATTAGTTCCAAAGTCTTGATTTGGGTCGCGTCTTCCGTTCTTAGCAGCCTGCTTCTGTGAGGCAATACGGCTAAAGAAACCTCGCTCACCAGACTTAGACTCGTAAAGAGACTTCCACTCGTCAAGGAAAGTCTCAAAATCAGGCTTCTCAATATAGCTTGCAGAGTTGTTAGCAAGCGCCCGCTGTGCGTTATCGACCCACCACTGTCCTGACTTAGCCACTCGCATACGGTCATCCTGAACATCAGATAGTGAAATCAGTGCAGACCGTCGCACACCACCGACAACAACGATTTCTGCAATCTTGCAGCACAGATCGTGGCATTCCAGGCTAGACAGCTTGCGACCCTTAGATCGCTTGAATGTCTCAATCGTAAACTGGCAAAGCTGCTGTAGAGGCTCTGGGCCTGATGCCCGACCTCCAAATGTCTTCAGACGTTCACCAGAAGGGCGAATCTTACTGAAGTCCAGCTTAGGCACTTGGCCTGCGTACAGTAAAGAGATAAGCTCCTTGTAGCCCTCACACCAGCCGATCTTGCTGTCCTTGAATGTGATAGTTGATCCAGAGTCAACAAAACTTTCTGCTACCTCTGGTAGCTTGCTGACAAACTTCTGCTCAACGCTGTATCCCACGCCAGTGCCGCACATGAGAACATACATCATCTCGTCAAATGCT
>UEZL01000037.1_pt1 | contig 10714 bp, 12 predicted proteins | sample 1903721 | NCBI WGS metagenome assembly UEZL01 (sample SAMEA4776353, study PRJEB27445) | saltern metagenome | biome: Hypersaline environment; feature: solar saltern; material: Pellet | place: Spain | collected 2012-08 | depth 0 m | reverse complement strand
CCCTGACCTAAATGGCGCTTGGCTTTCTGGAATAATCTCATTTTAATCTATTCCAAGAAAAGATTAAAACCACCTATCCTAGTAACCGTTGAAAGTTGTGGTAAAAACGTTCTCGGGGAGGTTTCTTCATATTAACGTAGAGGAAATTATACTTTTCCCTAGTGGCTTGGAGGTAAAGCTCCATAAATTCATTTTTGGTCAGCCGGTCATTAACTGCTTCCATCATATCGTTTATCTCTTGTGGTTGCAGACCGAAGATGATATAGGCGTCACTATTCATACGGATAGGTTTGGGTAGTCCCTTAACTACCTGCGTAACCACCCACATACAAATAGCGTGATGTCTGCCGTTGAGAGTGATATCAATCAAGGCGTTGCTCTTATTCTTGGACATTCTGCTTAAGTCTGACACAAGGTCATCCAAGATGATTAGGATGGGGTTGGTGTTCTCCAGACCTACTTTTTCAATGGTAGTCATCTGTATTTTGAGTAGCTCACTGAGGAAGTTCAGGTCTAAATTGGGTACGATGTTCTCCTCCTTAATGATACCATCTCGGATTAACTCACCCCACACCTCATCTCGCTTATTAGCTGTTTTAGAAAAGAGAAATACATTATTATGCCGTTTTAACCGTTGACCTTTCCGTGTTTGTACATCCGCTAAGGGTAGTTTCCCCCTGCGTTCCCTTGCCTCCCTACGTTCCCGCTGTTCCTGTTCTCTGACCATTTTCTCCACGGGGTCAATGACGTTGATGAATGCATCTTTATAGCCGAACTCCGGTTGACTGACCAAATTAGCTAGAACAGTGGTTTTACCACCGCCACGCTTAGCAACAAGAGTAAGCAAGTGTCCCTGCTTGATTTTCAAGAGAGGCTCAGGGATGTTTCTGTCGTGAGGGTTCTCAATCTCATCACCGATTTTCTTTATAGAAAGCTTCCGAGATGTCTGCCCATCTCGTGCTCTTCCTCCCTTTTCCGTTTCCATTACTTTCTATAAAGAATTAAACTGAGCTGGTCTCCTTATGTACTTCCCATAAGGTCTCTTAGTTGTTTTACTTGTGTTACATTTAAACTAGAACTAGGTTTACCGAACAATTTCTGGGATTCTCGGTTTACTGTACCTGACCCAAATTGTCCTCTCAATTCACGTGCGACAGCTCTTGCCTTTTGCCGTGTACCCATAGGAAGGGGTGCTCCCTTAGCTACTTCACCTTGTGTAACAGCTATCTGTTTAGGTTGTCGTGCAACTGTTCCCGACTGCTCACGTTCTTGGGGGTCAGGTGTTGCACCAGCACCGGCGACGGCTATCTCCGCTGGGCGGAGGCTCTGTTGATGTTGTTCCTCTTGAGCATCTTCTAGACGCTCCTCGGTGGTTGGAGGTGGTTGTTCCTGTACCTCTTGTCGTGCCTGTCTGTCAGCTTCTGCGAAGACATCTTGGAAGTTCTCGCCTAGGTTGAGTGCTTTACCGTTTAAGTGCTTACTATTTAACTCCTGACGCTTATCTTCAGTGAGGTACATATTTTGTAGTTTTCGCATATGCTGTTCTCTCTCTCTCTTGAGTTTATCCAGCATTAGGCTCTGTATTTGCTTCTGGGGGTCGTTCTCCTCTCTGTTGCGCTTCTTTTGTTCTTGCTGGTTTAGCCACTGTCTAGCCTCGTCTCTCGTATGAAAGTGAATGGGGTAAGTTTTACCAATACGTTTGACCGCCTTGTCAACCCTAATAGGTTGATGCTGTCCTACATAGCTTGGTTCATTGCTGACGAAGGAACTATCCCACGTTCCTCGGGCGGGTGGTATAGGATTAAGTCGTGTACCTCTTTCCCCCAGTCTTGAAGGTCTACTAAGATTACCGTTTACCGGTGTAACCTGTGTACTCCTATCTCGGTCTACTTTGCCTCGGGTCACACCCACGTTAACTGTTGCTGGTTTCACGTGTTTGCCTATGGAATGGTTAACTCCTAGTAACATATGTTGTAGGACTCCTAAAAGCATTTACTCTCAATCAACAAATTAATTTCATTTTTACCCCTCTACCGCCGGATGTGCCTAGGCATCATCCGTGTTCTAGCGCTCTCAATCGGTTATTAATCCTCGTAATCTGCCCTTTCAAGCCACTTATCTCCGTCTTTTGCCTCTCTACTTTGCTTTGTAGTTCTTGAATCACTTGGACCGTCTTGTAAAGCAGATAACTAGGCTGGATGCTCCGCATATCAGGGAGGCTCTCCGACTTATAGTTGCAACGTACCGCCCGAGGGAACACGTTCTCTACATCCTGTGCGATGAGACCTTCGGTTTTAACCCCTGTATCCGTCCTCTCAAACTCACAGACACACAACTTCTTGTAATCCTCCCATATACTGTCACGTACCGGTTCAATGGCTCTCTTAATACGCCGGTCGGAGCTCTCCGTCAACGTGCCGTCTATTTGAGCATTACCATCAGCTTGAACCTTCCCTTTCTCGGTACGTGTGCCTCCTAGGTTGCTGAACCAAGCCATTACCGCGGTATCACTGGTGGAAGTATCCGCGTAAACCTCCATCCGCTCGTCGGCGAGGATTTCTGTCTCCTTTATTTCTAGCTTTCTGAAACCATCATCCCTGAAAAGGAATTGGGAAGGTCCAGCTCCTACGTTGTTGAAGATGAGAGAAGTACCGTCAGATTTTTCCACATTACCTATGCCAACGATGTCGTTAGCGTTCATATCAATATTATCGTTGAATATCACCGCATCACCTCCACCATCTATTGCTTTTACATTATCAATAGCGTTGTCGTTCAAGTCAAGAGCATCATTCATATTAATTGATGAACCACCATTATCAAGAGACGCTACGTTATCAATATTAAAAGAATCCATATCCAAATCGTCTCTCATAGTCAAGCCACCATACATACTACCGCCACTTGTTGATAAGAATCTATTATGAGAGGGGGCACTTTGTAGTTGTAGAGGATAAGTTATACCTACACCGCCACGATAGAGCTCATCTACTTCACTAGCGGTCAAGACACGATTTACCCAGAGCCCAACATCGGCTACCCAGACGTTACCATCACTATTACCATCTGCATCCGCACCCATAGCAAGATTTTTATTAACATTAACTGTTTCCAGCGTTTGGTCTCCCTCTTTTGAACCATTAATATATAGTTTAAAATCTGCGTTACCGGAGCGTGTTAATACCAAGTGATACCATGTATCCGTAGATGCTGTTATGGTTTGCATCGTAGATGTTGCTCCGCCACCGCTAATGGTTACCACACGAATTTCATCGCTACCGCTACCGGTTAAATCTATTAAAATACGATTATTAGTACCACTGTCCCAACCTAATAAATTTCCACTAGGTACTAGACTTTTCAGATTCACCCAAGCAGAGAGACTGAATTCCTTATTACCTACAATATCTTCCCAATTACCACTCACCGTAGCATAATTACCCGTTGTAGCATCAAGGTACAGACCACTAGCGGGGAGACCATCACTAGTACTATTATTGACACTAGCAGAACCATTTGTAGTAATACTCCTACTTGAAATCTCACTCTTCTTATCTCTAAACCGCCAGTAATCAACCAGTTGAGCGTGAAGACGAGACACCGAGTTCAAGTTCTCAATATTACCCCCTTTGGCATTGATACCGCTGATAGGGTTACTGCCTGTAAGCAGAGCACTAGTATCCAGCGGATATTTCAAGCCGGAGCTCTCATTGTACAAGGCATAGACCTCCTCGGCGGTGAGTACACGGCGCCACAGACCGACTTCGGCTACATCTCCGTTAATAGCACGGTCAAGAATGGAGTAGTTGCCGATGGTAAAGTTGGGGAGGTTTTTAGCAAATCGTTCCCGATTTAGGGTTTTAACTAGAATACCGTTGATGTAGACCTGAATATCTCTACCTCTCCGTGTAAACACGGCGTGATACCACAGGTCGTCAAAGATAGTCATCACACTATCGTTTAAAAAGTTACCTCCGTCAATGCCTTGAATTTCCAGTTCTCCCGTTGTGTCACCTCCGTTAACAGCTAGAGCTAACGCATTTTGGTTTGTGCCATCATCAAAACCTAATATAGGGTCACGACCCCCTGTTCCATTTGAGCCTTTAATGCGAAACCAGCCGGATACAGAATAATCGCCTGTTCCAGAAGAAACGGAGGAGGTCAATCCTTCCGTATCGTCAGTACCACCGGCGAAAGTAGCAAACCCTCCGTCGGCGATACCGCTACCCGTGTTAAAAGTTACTCCATTATTGTTGGTTAAATCGTTGTTGCCCTCTTCATCGGTAGTGTCTCCTAGCTTCCAATAACTCTCAATAGAATCCCGCAGAGGATTAGCACTATCAGTTTGCTCAATTGAACCTATGTTATTAATATCGTTGCCGCCAAGGTCTAAATTTCCCTGCATCGATAGTGTGCCATCTAGGTGCAGTAACTCACTGGGGTCAATCTCAATGTGGTCATCGTTGAGAAGAGAAGACCCCCCGTGTTGTTGTGCATTGGGATGTATACTGCTCATTTACTATCTTTCCAGAAAATAACTTTTCACCGTCCCTTACCACCTAAAAGTCAAGATGGGGATGTAACCCATCTTCACAGCTGTCCCCCAAAAAATCTTTTCACCGTCTAAGGTAATTATGGTAGTCACTAGGTTGTATATCTCGTCTCGCCGAGCGGTGGAGAACAGTCCCAGTAAGTCTCTTAACAGTTTTCGTTTTAGACTCTCGGAGGCTCTGACGGGTGTTGAGCAGATGTATGTCTCAGAGTTTGCTATGAACTGGACACCCCTATACCCTAATATTCCTCAGCGGAGTTCACAGCTCAAGATTACCTATAAAAATAAGACCGCAACCATCGGTATTGACCCCAAATTAAGATTTACCTATATTGAAGCGAGGAATAATCACCAACGGGATGATGTCTTCGCTGATTTCTCGGAGGAGCTGAACAGCCGTTTACACGGCTCTGGCAACCCCTCGGAATTTAATGACTTGTGGTTTGGCTATGATTTTCGGCAGGAGAGAATGGTGATGTACCGAAGTGACACCAGTGCAGGAACGGAAACAGTAACAATTGAAAAGCCCTCACAATGGTCAATGTTACAGCGGATAGGAGTAGACCACAATAAAGACTCCATCAGTCTAGACCTAGAACCACAGGGCGGTACGCTTGACCCTAAAAATAACGAGCGGGTGACTCTAATCAAGACCAGAAAGGCTAAGGCGTTCCCTCATCCCCCACGGTTGAGCCGAACGGAATTCATTTACATTGCGAGTAACCTCGCCCGTGGCGACAGCGCTATTAACGAGTTAGCCTTGAGTACCAACTCCATTATCAAGAGTATTCCTATACCTGAGCCTCAATACGGTAGTTTACCTAATTACACTGCTACAGGGGCGATTAGCCTCTCTCACTTGCGGGGTATCCAGAAGAACCTCCGCACCGCCCAGATAGACTTGCTTGATGACGAACTGCAACCGCTGGAGTTAACCGACCAGAGCCATATGAACGCAGAAATTTTCATCACCTATCAGACGGCAGAAAATGAATCGGCACAACGACCAAATAGCGTAGAACTAAAACTAGGACGGAGGAATTTCTAAGTCTGACGTTGCGCGGGGCTTAGGGATGCAGAGCACGAGAGAGGTGGACTCTCTCGGAGATTATCCTGATTAAGATTAATGGAGGAAACAAAAAGAGATTGTGTAATGGAAGCGGTTGAAAGAGAAGTAATGGATTCTAACCTGAGCGGTGAAATTCATCAAATTGTTGAAACCAAAATGGATTCTTTATATCCTGAAGGATTCTCTGATATTGATGATGAACAACTAGAGAAAGAAGCGGTGGAAATTGCGTCAGAAGTGATAAGCCGATTATTGAGTTTTTTGGTGGCTTAGGGTAGTAAATCCGGTTAAAATGAAAAATTAAGAACTTAAAATATTTTCTCTATATAAGATTAATAAATGGTGTGTAGTGACTGTGGGGATGATGACCCTATAGCCCAAACCTGCACTTGTGGTGCTAAGTATTGCATAACTTGCGTAGAGGAAAGTAGTGCTTGTCATTATTGTGATAGACCCTTGCCTCTACATTCAACTCTAGATATCCGCAACGATGCATACTGTCCAAGTTTCCCTGAGCAATGCCCCACTTGCTCCAAAAATAAATCTAATTGTCGTCGCTTTCACTGGTTGATTAAATACATAGACAACCAATGCCGTGAGCTTTTTGATTCAGGGGAAAAGGAGTTAGCTAACAAAATACACTCCTCACTCTTCTGGCTGGATTACGAGAGTTCAACCAATAATTGGAACGAGTGCTACAGTCACTTGGGACGCATCCGTTCAGCAGTAGGTTTAAGTAGACATTATCTTTTAGAAAGGCTGTGTGACAAGTTAAACCAGCAGTATTTTTTGTTGCAAAAGATTAGTAAATCCGGATATGTCTATTCCTAATGCCGAACCAGCGGGTTCAGCCTCAAGTGTACCTTCACACGCAGGAACACAAGGGAGCGCTTCAAGTAGTATTCCCAACGCCGATAAAACAGCAGGAACAAGTATTCCTTCAGCAGACCCCACCAAGGGGAGAAGTATCCCCTCGGCTACTCCCAATGTACCCAAACGGCGACAGCGCAACAAACCGGACGAGCCGGTTGACCCTCAGCCAACACCTGACCCCAAGCCACCACTACCGCCCCCTACCGGTCCGATACCGGAGGATTTGGAGGATTGGTTGGACATTGAGCCACAGGTAATGAAAGACCTGCAGGAGATGCGGGATGAGACTCAGGAGAAGATTTTCCTTAACTTTCAAATCTGGTTGCAGACACAGGATGATATCCGAAGTATCAGGGATGAACTAGCGGGAGGGGAGAGCCTGATTGACAAGAAACAGCGGGAGGGCATTGAGCAGAAGATAGAGAAGTTTACAAAGAGATTCATCAAGGGGGGAGTAACCCGCTCCATAGCGGAGCGTATAGAGAGGATGCTAACGGAAAAGACTGAAAGCATTGGCAGGAAGGTAGCGGAGCTTTTCGGTAAACGACCGGCACAAATGGCACGGAAGTTTCCTAAGCTATTCAAGCGGTATCGGAGTGCCACCGGTAAAATAGGACGGGCGAGTACTTTCGGCTTAGGCTTGGACATAGCCACCCAGCTTATCAGTAATGCAACGGATTCCCGCATAGAGGCATTCCATCAGTTTGATGATGTATTCAGCAATATACCAGTAGTAGGTTCATTTTATAACGCCACCATTCAGTTAGGGGAAACCTTCGCACACGCTTTTGGTGTACCCAGCGACCAAGAGAGAAGAGAAAAGGTACTAAAACAGAGATTGGATTTCCTGCAGAGGTATTCTGAGGATTTAGAGGGGGATATTGCCCAAGCATCCTATTGGCAACAGAGACGGGATACAATGGAGGCTGTGCTAAAAAAATCAGAGAAGCGCTTCATAGCACTTGACCGCCGTGACCTGATTGACGCCTTCCACCTAGTACAAACCTTGAACCTTAACGATGACACTGACTTATCCGAGCTTCGGGAGTTAGCAAGTCGTTATCGGGACGACAAGCAGAGCATTAACCGTCTGCAACACAGACTTTTTTGGCTGTCCCATCCCAGTTCTTTCGCTGCCAAGAGGGAACTGCGTCTGCGGAGGCAACAGCGGAGGCAATGGATTACGGTTGATGACCTTTAAGACGGATACTTTTTCCTTTACCTAAATAAATGGGAACATCGTGGATAAATCCAGAGTGCGAAATGTGTGGTTGCCAAATACCGGAGGATGATGTGGAGGAAGAAATCACAGAGGTTGTTTTTGTAAACAGTAAAGGGGAGGAGATGGGGAAAATTGACCCTATTTGTGTGGATTGCTACGCCTTGAAGATAGAGGATGAGTTTGAAATTTATGACGGTTATGAAGGTGTTCGCCTCCTTAGTGACGGTCAAACCGTAGTGGAGACCACAAAACAGATTAGAGTTAAGACAATTAAGCAAGAGGATTAGCTTTCATCCCTATCTGTATAGGGGTAAAAGCGGTTAAAAAGTCACCATTAGCGGTGGTACTTCCTCAATGTCCTGTATCTTTGTATTTCTAAGCTCTTCCAACTTGTCAACAGCCTTATTGAATTCCAACAGCTGGTATAATTCCTCTCTCGAGGCTTCTCGGTCCATAGGGTTACTGATAAATTTGTCAGGAACAAAATAGGTTAGCATTACATCAACGTCATTTCTTGTAGGAGAGGGGCAAGTAATAAATCTATGGTTTGTACCTTTACAACCACCATAAATCATCAACGTACCCTTATAATTGAATTTTATCCTCTGCGTGTAAGGACCAACCCCGAATTTCTTATATTCTCTGATATTGCTCACGTGCTCGGTCATTTTTGTTATACTATAGTGTGATAAAATATTTTTAAGTTCTCAATTTTTCATTTTTTGTTAATCCGAACCTTTGACCGGTTTTTCTTAGACAGCTTATTGGTGAGGTATTCCCACACCGTATTGTTAGCTACTTGGAGGTCTTTGAAAAACTCCACTTTCTCACGGTCGGTATAACACCGGTCATCCATATAGAATGTGTAAGGTTTATCTCCCTTCTCCCATATCTTTACCGCTCGGATGTATGCATATCCCCACTTTTCATACATTCGAGAGAGTCTGCCTCTCTCGTGCTCTTCCCCCCTGTGCCTCTGCATCTTATTATACTATATTGTGTTAAAATATTCTAAGTTCAAAATTTTTCATTTTTGTTTAAGCAGTCTTACTTTCTTCTGCACCACCCCCTTCAGCTATTGGCTCTCCTCCCTTATTCTGATGTCTTATGAAAGCGATGGCTTGTTCAGTCTGTTGGCGAATCTGCTGGTCGCTCATACCTCTGAAGATGTCCTGCAAACTCATACTCCTGTTGTGTGGTATGTTTCTGGCTTCACAGTAATCCTTAGGTAATGGCAATATTGACCTATCCACTTCATTTAAACTGTCAAAGAATGCCCATTGCTCCTCTTTTGTCATTGTCTGCTCTCCTACTCTCAGCTCAATGGGGGTCTTGGTGTCCGTCGCCATTTCTTATTCATTCTTAAGAAAATAATTTCTGGACTGAAACTAAATGGCAGGAATTAGGCAGGAAGAGCACGAGATAGGTGGTTCTATCTCGGAAATTGAAAGTGAATTAGCACCCCCAAATGAAGCGCAACAGGCAGGGGCACAGGGTGAAAGTGAAGAACCTCCTAAAGTAAGTGACTCCGCGCAACGTCAGGTGAGCACGGACTCTGAGGGTGAACCCGCGAAGAAGCCGAAAAAGCCCAAGAAGCCACGAACGGAAGCCCAGATGAAGGCACTGGAGAAGGCTAGAGAGACTCGCAAACGCAATATTGAAGAGAGGAAAAAGCGGGAAAGGGAAGCAGAGCACACGACCGGCGTCGGATGCCCTCAACCGGCATATGGTCTCGGAGAGGAAGCTCAACCGACCGAACAAGTTCAACAAGCTGAACCCGCGGGTCAAGGGAAGCAGAGCACGAAGGTAAAGGGAGGATTTGAGCACTTTCAGGAAAGCTCTGGCAAAAGGGAGGAAGAGCACCGGAAGGAAGAGCACGAGATGGGCAGACATCTCGGAGGGGCGACGGATGCCCTCAACCGGCAGCCGGTTTCGGAGATAGGTGGACTATCTCGCAGATTGGATAACATTGAAGAAATGATAAAGTCTTTAAGGGGAAATGGAGACCGGAAAGCCCCCGAAACCCCCACAGCACCGGTACAGAGCGCCCCTGCTCCCGCCCCTCGCCGACGATACAGAGGTATTAAGGACTTACTTAATCAAAAATGAAAAATTGAGAACTTAAAAATATTTTTTCACACTATAGTATATTAAGATGGAATTTAAGAAGCTCCAGCAGTACGAGACGAGAGAGTGGACAGCCGTTGCTCAGAAGGCGGGTCGGCGACTGCGGACACCAACCAAGGGGGCACAGGGAGGAAGAGCACGAGATGGGCAGACATCTCGGAAACCAGTAGCTAAGCGGAAGAAACCACGCAATAAGAAACTCTATCAGATGAGAAACCCCATTCCAGAGTCCAAGCAGAAGCTCCAGAGAACAGACGCACTTAAGGATTTCCGCTCCCGACCACCAGTAGAACCAAGGCTGGTTGGGGAAGGTGCAGTCCCTCCAAGCACCCTCCAACCCACCGATGCAGCAGTACGTAGCCACCCCCTCACGGTTAAAGAACTACGAGATAAATTGCGGGAGGCTGGTGTTCGCGGTTTCTCCCGTATGAACAAGAGACAGCTAATAAAGGAAGAAACAAAACTAAATAGACAGCAACAGCAGGAAAGAAAACAACAAGGACTAATACCGAAAGTGAAGAGACTGGTGAGACATTTCCCCGTGCTCTCCCAACACGGCAGCGCCGTTGCAAAGTACTCCCGCCGCTACCTTATCCGCAACACCTCCCCGCCCAAGCGACAGTTAGAGGGTGTGGAGTATGTCTTGCAACATATGACTTGGACACTCAAAAGACTAATGTCTGATAGGCAATTTTCTGGTGGAGGGGTGAGAGTCCAACCCGTCTTTAACCTTAGGCTCATTTCTACTGGTGCGGTTGACCAAGCTACAGATGGTAAACTAGTAGTTGAGCCTAATGACCAATCACCAGAAGATGTGCGTGACCCCCATTTCATTTATATGAAGATTAGAACCCTGACCAACAGTGCACAG
>UEZL01000035.1_pt1 | contig 11340 bp, 8 predicted proteins | sample 1903721 | NCBI WGS metagenome assembly UEZL01 (sample SAMEA4776353, study PRJEB27445) | saltern metagenome | biome: Hypersaline environment; feature: solar saltern; material: Pellet | place: Spain | collected 2012-08 | depth 0 m | reverse complement strand
CAGTTCAAGGGAACGCTGTAACTTAACTCTGCAGAGTCATAGCTATCAAGATTTTCAAATTCAACAAAGTAGTAGCTGTAGATTTCACCGGAAAGGTTTGAAACCGGTTCAGGTCTATCCTTGAACTCTGTAAGATTTACTTTGACGTTTTCGGCAGTTTCAGTTGACTCGAAGTTGAAACCAGTGATTGAGCTTCCTCCTGTAACGGAAATTTCAACTCTCTGATCCTCCTGTACTGAGCCGACGTCAACAAGTTTTGAACCAGATTTTGAAAGCTGCACCGCGACCTGCTTCGGCTCCACGTTATCTGTTCCTCCATCAGGCGATGGGAAACCATCTGCTGGAGAACCATAGTCCTCATCTCCAGAATCCCCTGACGGATCCCCACTAGAACCAGGATTGTTATTGCTGCCATCGTTATTATTCTGATCCTGCTCAGGCAGGTAGTCACCTGAGTAATCCAGACTTCCAGAAGCCCCTGTGGAAAAATTCACGTACTTCGTAGTATTTGAGCTGTTCACAAACATGTAGACACTTTTACCGCTGCCTAAACCTGATAACTGTACATCATAGAAACCACCCTGATCTGTTGTGTCCCAGGCCTGTAGACTCTTGTTGTCAGTCCAGAAGCTGACGTTCATATCCGGGACGCTTGTACCATCAAAATCCTGTATTTCTCCATATACGCGGTGCGGAGGAGTAAATTGCGCTAAAGAAATTGAAGCAAGGATTAGAATCAGAAAAAGCGGCAGAATTTTTCTGAAGTTCATTTAATCACCTAAAATCGGCTCCCTGTATTTCTCTGTTTCGTTGACGCCGCTCATCTCGGCCCAGTATGCTCTTCCAGGTTCAAGATCTCCTGCTATGTTGGCGTTATCATCTTTCAGCGGGTTATTCAGATCTATAGTCCTCGAACCATTACTGTACTTAGGCCCTAGAACCGGTTTAACAGTGGCCTGTAGAGAAGCAAATGCTGTGTCATTCATCGGTTTTTGATTAAATTCCTGTACGCTACCGATAAGATTCCATCCATTACTCACGTTTGAACCGAGGTCAGATAATCCAGACTGTATGCTGCGTTTTGTAATCTGCACATTAGACGCAAGAGTATGAGCCTCTGAAACATTTACCAGATAACCTCTGCCTCCATGCACCCTGTTGAAATCATTCTGAGGTGCTTCAGGATCAAAAGTCTCCCATTCTCCATCTACCTTCGTCCAGACCACATTGACCTTTGATTCATCCATCAACTCTGAAATCTTCGGATCAGATTTTCCAGCTATCGGGAACGAGACAAAGTTCCATCCCTTCACCATTTCTCTTCTGAACGTGTTAACAGGGACTTTTTCACTGTTTTCAAGTGCTACAGGATTCCTGTTATCGTCGACTATACTGTCCGCAGCCGTAATATTCGGAACCCTGCCGGTCTGGAGAACTTTCGTGTAGTTTATCGAGTGTGTATCATTTTCCTGGTTTATCTGGAAGCCTCCGTTCCTGATGTAGCCTGACTGGTTCTGGACTGTAATATTCTCAAACTCTCCTGAAGTTCCTGTTACGTTTTCGCTGAACTTCATCTGGATGAAACTGTAGTCAGAGCTACTTTTCACAGAGTTAAGCTCTGAATGGAGGAGAACCGGTTTCGCCAGGTCCTGTACAGAGTTAAAGTTCTGGATAATATCAGCCGAGTTCCCTGACTGGTCAAAAACAGTATTATTGTACATTTTCAGGTCCGGAACGAATCCTGTGCCGCCGACTCCGGAAACATTCAGTGCAAGCTCAGAGTTATCCGAGACAGGGTTTTCAACATTCAGAATACTGCCGTTGCTGAGGTTGAAAGCCGAATTATAATTTGAGGCCGAGTCCTGGAGGCTTTCACTGAAGTTAACTGAGATCCTGTCGATCTCCGCATCATTATCATCGTCGTGCGTGGCTGCACCGGTTACAGCCGGCGCTGCATCATCTGAGATCGTGGTATTTGACGCATTTGTTAGAGTATTGCCGCTCAGATCCGCCACCATGTTGTCAAAGACTGAGAAGTTCAGAACCGGCTCCATAGAGAGGTTTGATACTCCTGTAACGCCTTCAGCTGCTGACGCGTTTATGCTTACTACAGGTGTATTTGTCTGGCCGAGGGTTCCGTTTCCATAGTAAGTGTAGTTTCCTGAAGGCGAAGGATTGATCGCAGCACCTACGACTTCGGTTATATCCGCCCTGTAATCGCTGTAGTACTTCAGGACAACCTTCTCGGAATCATTCAGCCAGATATTCCTGTTGCCAGTGTTAAAGCTGACGTTGAGGAGTTTGCTGTCTTTACTCTTCTCAACCGCTTTAATATTTTCTATAACGCTTGTTTTTCCTGTAGAATTCTGTATGTATGCTTCTTTCACTGCATCTTTACTCATGTAGCCGAGCTTCTCTGAATCGAACTTAATGACTGTTTGATTGAGTTCTTCGCCTTTCTGAGAGTTTACAGGAAGCTTCAAGCTGTGCATGTAGAGTTTTCTCTCGTTCCTCATTGTCCAGCCGCCAAGCCTGACGTCTCCATCCGTAATATTTCCGCTTTCATCCATATCGACAAATATACCGTCTTCAAGCAAGTTGGAGCTTGAAGGCGTCGTATTGAAGAACTTTATCTCTCCCTGAGAGTGGAAAGTTCCTCTCTTTCCAAGTCCTGGCGTTATAGAGTCGGGCGCCAGAGATACAAAAGTAGAGTTTGGTGAACTGTAGCTGGAAGAGTTGTACGCGATTTTTACAGTTACATTGTCCGCTGATTCATAGGTGCTGTTTCCTGTGAATCCTATATCAGTATCTACCCTGTAGGATTTTGAGGGCTCTTCCGATAAGACAATATTTGGACCACGGAACTTATCACCAGCGTTTACACCTGTGATATTATCGTTTGACTGTTTTTCATCATAGATCAGGATATCTCCGACAGAGATATTGCCGTTTCCATTCTTGTCGTATACCAGTACGTCCTGATCGCCGTTTGTCTCGTTCGGATTCCAGATTCCGTCCGCTGGAGAAGCTGAGGTGTTGAACTCGTAGACCATGAACGTTCCGTTGCCACCGTATCCGGTTAAGCTCGAGTTAACGTCGTAGAGGTTCTCGCCGATCTCGTACTTTGAAGAGTTGCTGTTCGAGCTGTCGATTTTTGCTCCTGAAGAGAGATGAAGAGTTTCTGTAAGGTAGCGAGCAGTGCTGTAGATGCTCGAGTAATCTCCTGAGGTTACATGCATCATTCTAGGCTGGGTAGAGCAGAAGGACATACTGTTTCCAGGCGCCAGTGCATGAAGGCATGGGATGCCGTTGTTGAAGAAGTCCCAGCCTGAAACGTCGAAGTCGCTGTAGCTGACGTTTTCCGAGAACTCTATATCAAGACCGTCGATTGTTCCGTCAACATCTGCATCCTGGTATCTTACGTCTTCAATAAGCGGTCTGAGCCCGTCCTGAGTACCTGTATCGTCTGAAGCTCTCGTATTCCCTATAAAGTCTGAAATAGAGCCCTGAAGAATTACTTTAGGCCTTGAATTCGTTCCCAGCGAGTCATTCAGAGTCAGACGGATATCGGAACCGTACTGCACCTTAGTTGCTTGCTCTACCTTGACTTCTGAAATATTCAGGTCGAAATCAGATGCATCAAAGGAGTCATTGTTAAGTCCTGCACCAGACTCGATGATTTCGATCAAAATTTTATCTCGTTCTCCGCTGTTTCCTCCCTGCTTGGCGCCCGTCCATGCTTTCTCAAACTCTGGAGGATGAGCGTCGAGGTATCTTTCGCAGCTTCCGTCGAATGAACAGTTTGTAAGTTGAAGAGAGTTTGCGTCATTCAGAACCTGGTAAGCTGCAAATCTCATTCCAAATGTCTTCTTGGCCAGTTCTGAAGCCTGTTTTGTGTCAAGAGCCAGGAAATAACGTTTATCACTGGTTATGTTCTGTTCGAGACCTGATTCGCTCCAGGTAAACGAGTCAACAGGATTAAGTACTCCAATTCTCTCGTCAGTGGAAGGGTTGAATATTCCGTTGTCATTGGAGTCGTAGTATAGATCTATATCCCCTCCTACTATCTCTCCAGCACTCAGGTTTTCATCATAGGATCTTGTGTTTGAGGTCTTGTCGAATGTATTCTCGATTCCCAGTCCTCGGAAAACATCTTCATAAACCGAGTTATTATCTGTGTCGTTTATTATGGCGTCTCCTTTATTGAAAACAGAGTCTCCAGTATGTCTGGTGGTGTTTGCAAAGTTGAATATCTTTTCTCCAACTATATTGTTTCCTGAACTTCCGTTGACAAGGAATGTGAGATCAAGTATATCCTCTCCACCGTTGTAGAATCCAGTGTTGTTTTTATCCAGGTACACAATGCCTGAGTTGCTTTCGTTTCTAGGCGGCTGGCTGAAGTTCCTGAGATTTGCTTTTCCAGGGACTATGACGTAGTCTCCAATGTTTGTGGAGAGGTTGCCTCTTTCAAGGACTCGTGTAGTCGATCCATTATCGTAGATTATTGTTTCGTTGCTTCCCTGCTCGTATCCCAGCTCTTTACCCGTTTCCACGTATTTTTCAACAGTATTATTGAAGTAGTAGAGATCTGCGCTTCCTGGAACCGCGATCTCATCTGAATTTTCAAGGACATCGGGATCGCCTCCTCCATTCTTTACTATCGCTTCTCCATCGTCGTAGAGACTGCTTCCGTCAGCGTCTGTGTACTGTACAGTTTCAGGAAAGTCTACGAAACCTGCTCCTCCCGAGAAAACTACGTTGTCTGTTGAGTTAAGGAAAAGATCGCTTGTGGTGATTATTGCCTCCCTGTTGTCGCTGCTGGTGCCTGAAATAGTGTAGCTGCTGTCGTCATTGGCATCTAGAATACCGACATCATCAGCATCCCTGAACGGTTCCATGTCTGCACCTAGATCTGTGCCATTGCTGGTTATCGGTCCAGCATCCTCCACTGTGGACCATTCTCCCACTCGAAGATCTCCTGTTGAAACATTTCCATTATCGTCCATATCGACGAAAAGTCCATCTGACTCAGGATCTCCCGTACTTGACATTGTTTTACTGGCGTTCCAGAACTTCACCCGACCTTGAGAATTAAATGAACCGGAGAGCCCCAGAGACGGTAGCTCCGTCCTGTTCGATATCTGCACAATACTCCAGGTCCCTGGACTCGACTGCATAGAGACATTGACAACTATCGAATCATTTACAGGATCATAAACTCCGTCACCGTCAGTATCGTCAAAACCTACGTCCGCGTCGACCCTGTAGCCGTTCGAAACTCCTGAGACCGTCGAGTCGAACTCGTCACCTATTCCTGCGGAGAGATTTGAATTATTCAGATGCTCATCGTAGAGCAGAGTTTCTCCAGCAGAGATCCCGTTCCCTCCCTCTACATCGTATATCAAAACATCCTGATCGCCATTAAACATTCCTTCGCCCGGATTCCAGGTTCCATCTGCTGAAACTCCGTTATCCGAGAATTCATACACCCAGAAGCTTCCATCGGAACCGTAACCCGTGAGGTTTCCCCACACAGGGTGGAGCTCTTCCCCAACCTCGTTGTCTTCAGTCCTGTTTATAGTTGAGTTAATCTTCTCCAGAGTGGTAAGATTCAATTCTACATTTGTAGGATCGGAGTCGCTGTAGGATATGACTTCTACAGAACCAATTCTTCGATCCGTAGCGTTTACGAAACCGTCATTGGAGTTATCCAGATAAAAAGGCTCATTTTCATTGTCAAAGAACGCTGTTGAAGATCCTGTGGAATTGTAGTACGCAAGATCAGTATTCTCGGCTCTCACTACGTCAGCGGAACCATCACTGACTACGCTGCTCGAGCTCTGGAAAACATTCGAGAAAGTATTTTCCTGCACGACTATAGCATTTCCTCCTGAATAGTCTCCATCATCGTCCTCATCGGAAAACGTCATGTTAGATGAAAAAGTTTCCAAGCCCGCACCTCCAGCTCTAAGAACAGTGTCAGAACCCTCAAGAACGGATGGAGAGCCGCCATTTTCGATTATGGCTTCAGGACCTCCGCTAAATCTGAAGTTATCGTCTACGTCAGTGTAACGTATCGCGTCGCTGGTGTAAGTTCCAAAACTTGTTACATTAAGACCGCCACTGGAAACAACAAAGTCCTGTGGATCAAGAACGCCTTTCTCCGAACCATTATCCCTGATTATAACCTCACTAGTTGCGGAAACTCCTTCATCTCCATCGAAAACACCGTTGCCTTCAACTCCTCCGTCAGCGTAGAGAGTACTGGAGGAAAAATTCTGTAGAACAGAGCCATTTAATGTTTCATTGCCTTCAGTATGGACTCTAGATACTCTGAAAATATCTTCGCCATCATTATACCCGTTAAGCCCATTTGTGGCGTCATAACTCTGATTCAGGAACATAGTAACATTATTCTGGAATGAGTAAAGCTGATCGCCAGGAACAGTGGAGTTTGAGATTATATAATCTCCGCCATCCCTGAGAACAAACTCCATAATCTTTTTATCGCTGGAACCCGGCTCGTAGTACTGACTTCCTGAGATCTGAGTCCAATCCACAGTTGTCGCGGAAGCCGAGGCCACCAGAAAGAAAACAGAGGCAGCTATAACTAGCAGCGATATTAGACCTGATCTAAAAACCTCTTTTCTCTCATTCATTGTTGATTTCGCTCCTCGGAGTCCAAAAATTAGCGATTCCTCTGCTTTCAGACCTGTTTTTGATTTGAATCTTTTTGGATATATAGGTTTTTGGAGGTTTGAGACCCCGGCTAGGTGGCAAAAATGGCCTTGGAGAAATCATACCAAGCCCCTCACCTCTAGTTCAAACCCAGAGCTATATTCTTCTGAATAGAACAAATCTAGAAAAACAACCGTGTTAACCGCAAGAAACAGAGATCTGGATAAAACACTAATAGAGGTATTTTAAACAAAAATTTTGGAAGAGTTAAACTACTTCAGAGCTACTGATACCCCTCTGCCTTCGTCGTTAAACTCCAGCTTGTCTTCTCTGGCAAGCCAGCCGATAGCCATGTTAACGCGAGACCTTGGCTCATCCACAGCATCGTTCACCTGAGTTAAAGATACTTCTCCTTCGTCTTCCAAGTAATTCCAGATATATCCGGCGATTTCACCAACGGTATCTTCCAAAAAATTCCACCTCTAACCCAGAATTCTCGACGCCGGTTTAAATAGGATGCGGGAAAACAGCAGCGTTCGATTAAAGAAAATACCTGTACAAAAAATTCTTGGATGCCTCGATGGCTCAGCCTGGCTAGAGCGGTCCCCTCGTAGGGTTACGCCACTACAATGCAATAAGCCATGTTTCACATGGCTTTCAAAAAATGGCAATACTCGAGCAAGGGACAGATCCCGGGTTCAAATCCCGGTCGGGGCTTTCACTGAATTTCAGGTATTTGAGGCTTTTACCTTCTTTATCTTGTCGTCGGTAAGTATGGACACACTACTGGAGTTTGCTGTACCGGATTTATCTCTACCTATCGCAAATTCGGCTCCTAAGCTCTCAGCAAGACCAACTATTTTTTCGTCGATCTCTCCATCCACGAGAACTGCGTAACCCGTGTCTACATTCACTGAAGAGGTATTTTCTACCGGAGCTCTGGCTTCTACTTCAAGCTGATCGTCCAGTACATTCAAAGCCCGCGTCGCAACCAGATCATTCATTATCTCTTCAAATTTCTCGTATTCTTCCTCTGAAGGAGTTTTCTGTTCTGCCTCGGTTTCTTCAACGTATTTTACAGGTTCCTTATCACGAAGTGCTTCGTAGATCTGTTTCTCATTTAGTTCCTCGACTTCCTTTCCTTCAGGAGTTCGAGCTACAGAGTCCGGGTCTGCTTTTTCCTTGAGTTCTTCTAGTATGAGGTCTCCGCCGCGGTCGCCGTCGAGGAAAGCTGTTACTTCTCTTTCATTTGTCACTTCTGGTATTTTTTCCGGTACGGATGTTCCTCCGAGCGCCAATGCGTTTTTGACGCCGTTTTTCTGCAGGTTTTTGACATCTGCGATTCCCTCAACTAGGACAAGTTCATCCGAGAATCTTACAGCCGGTCCGGCCGGGAAGCCTTCGTACTCGATTAATTCGCCTTTTCGGACTTCCTGTAGGACTTCCTGTTTCAGTTCTCCCATGTCAGGTGTTTCGCGTTTGATGTCTTCCAGTATCTGTTTTGAGCGTTTCAGTATGTAGTCGCGTTTCGAGGATCTGACGTCAACTACTTCGTCGATCCGGAAATCAGCCTGTGTCGGGCCGACTTTCTCTATGGTTTCAAGCGATGCCGCGAGTATAGAAGTATCGGCCGCGTCCAGAGAGGTCGTGATCTCTACAGATGCTTCTGTGGAGCCGCCGCTCGAGTCCAGCTCGACTTCGATTCTGCCTACTTTTCCCTTACTCCTAAGCTCACGGAGATCTAGGTCTTCTCCCAGTAGTCCTTCTGTCTGGCCGAAGATCGCGCCGATGACATCTGATTTTTCGATTACTCCGTTAGAACTTAGATCTGCTTTAATCATGTAGTTTGCCGAGTCCTGTGAAACCTTTCCCATTATTCTTAGTGCCTCAGTTAGTGAATTCTGAAAGTTTTTGCCTGATTTTTTCCTCTTCCTGGTCGAAGACGAGTTTCTTCCGCCGGGATTTCACCCCGGAAATTATACCTGGTTTCTCCCCTGTAACTTCCTCAAGTTTATTCTTGAGCTGTGCGTTGGCGCGGCCGTTCTCCGCCTCTTCTGTAAGCGAGACTTCGGGAATCGTGCTCTCTTCCACCCGGAATTTTTCCTGACCGGGTCTGACTCTGAAGTAGATTTCAGTCAATTTTCTCACCTTGTCTCGAAGGGAAAAATTGTGATTTGGCTGCCCTGTAACACAGAGCAATCATGTCGGCTACCCGTTAGGGGCCTCGCTCATGCCTGCTGACCTGGGACAGCCATATCTATACACTGTTTGGAACTGTTTTAACTATACCGAAAAATTACATGGAAAAGTCAGAGAGGGAAAAATTTTGTCAACGGGAGTTTTTACTCGAAGAATGTTCCCTCGTACGGCGTCTGGAAGTGTGCTTGGCGTGACTTGGTCTGGACAGGTTCCTCGCCGTGGTATTTCCTGATGTAATCAAAGTACTCTCTGTGGCGCTCCCGTGCGTACTCTACATCGTATTCCAGCATTTCCTCACCTATGTAATTTATGTAGTAGTACCTGAACAGCCTGTTGAGCGGTGAAGCCAGAATTCTTGGAAGCCAGCGAATTCCTCCGGGCATACTGTAGCTTATCCAGAGTTTTGTGCTGTAATCGACCATGGCAAAATTGTTTTCACCTCTGGGCGCGGACTTGGTGCCTATAGTTGTCTGAATCTTCACCTCGCCGTTGCCGCTGGGAAGCTTCTCTGAGCCATCCATAACTGACTTGAACTCTCCTGTATCAACGTTCTGCTCGTAGTAGCTTTCGAACGGCTTGTCAAAATCGAGGTTCTGGTTGAATATGTACTTATGATCCGCGTAGATACCCGGGACGTTAGGGCTTTCATACCACTCAGTGGTCGTCTCGACCAGGAATTCCTCGCCGTCAAAGACGTGTTCATGGTGCCAGATATCATCCATTTCATGAAACCTCTCCTCCTCGTAGTCCGACTTAGTGGTTCCTGGTGTATGGAACCAGCACATAAGTTTCCCAAGGAAAGTCGGCTCGCCATCCTCGCCGTAAAGCGAGAAAATTTTTTTCACGGAGTCAGAATCTATATCAGCCATTCAAAATCTACCTCCACGGCGGTGTGTACTCGGAAGCGCCTGTCTTGGCGATACCTGATTCCACACCGAATTTTTCACGTATCAAGTTATGCATACGGACTATAGTCTCGTCTCCTTCTTCCTCGTATTTCTCAATTTCCTTAGAGTAAAACTTGTTGTACCAGATTCCCACAAGTATCTTGTAAAGTTTTGAACGCTGAAAAGCAGATCTTTCCTCTGCCTGAAGACCTGAAGTATCGATTCTGGTCTGTGGATACTGCATTTTCTTCTTCGGCATCACTGAAAGCGGATTTGCACCAGGATAAACAGTTACAACTTCGCCTGTTGTCTTCATCCTGGCTTTCAGGATATCATCCGGCCTGTCCATCTTGTAGATATCTTTTGGGGGTTTTGCCTTCCATGAAAGCCTGTAGTGGATTACTGTGTGCGTTGATTTCTCCTTGAAGGCGTGCATTCTCAACCTATCCTTTGGTTTGGAAACGCTGAACTCGTTTTTTCCTTTTTCAATTCTATCTATGTCGAATTCATCGACCAGAAGATCTCTCAGTCCTCTGTAAATTCTTGCAGGATCCTCTTTCACGAAGAGATGGTCGTTCCTTGTCTGAAGGCTTTCCTCGTACTTAACCACGGTATCCTTCCTCCAGGTTATTTCTCAGTCTTTCGATAATTTTATCAGTTTTCTCCTCAACGCTTTCCTCGTGTCCAGCCCTGTTCTCACCGTAGAGGAACTTGTCAAAGAGCGCCCTGTATGCATAGTACCACAGACTCTGCTGGTAGTCTTTCTCGGTTGGATACTCTGTGACTAGTTTGGCCTTTATCTGTATATTGGCCTTTTTCTTCGACCTGTTAATATCAACGTAGATCTCGTGGACTGCGTCAGTAAACTTGTCCATCTGCTCTTCAACCACGACTTTCGAACGGATTTTGCCCTCGTCTACATCGTTGAAGTATTTTTCCTCGTAAACTTCGTCAGCTGAAATCCTGTTCGTGAGAAGGTCCTTCAGCTCGCCGTAGGCCCTACCCGCGTCCGTAAGCCTTATCTCCTGGCGGCGTCTGCCGACCTCCTCTACAATATCCATAACCAGTCCTTGTCAGAGACTGTGTAAAAAACTATCAGGCAAGAAAATTAAAAGAGAAAATACGTGGTTTTGTGTTTCAGCGACATTCAGAGCAGACAAGAACTCCGCCAAGCTCCTTCAGATCCTCTGAGTAGTTATCACATTCCTCACAGGTACCTGACTTTGTTCTCTCGCGTGGAGAGGCTTCTGCATCCATTTCAACTTCCTCACTCATGATCTCGGCGAATCCAGGCCATGCCCTAAGGATATCGGACTGTGTAACGATTCCTACAAGCATATCTCCACGAACAACAGGTATCCTTGAAACATTGTTCTTGCTCATTGCCATCGCCACGTCGTCCAGAAGCTCGTCTTCCTCGGCGACGATAAGATCTGTGCTCATTATATCCTCGACCGTGGTCTCGTTTGGATCTCTGCCCTTGGAGACGACTTCGTAGACTATATCACGGCATACAATTACGCCGACAGCATCCTCATCATCCACTACCACCAAGCCTCTGATATATTCATCACGT
>UEZL01000032.1_pt1 | contig 12042 bp, 7 predicted proteins | sample 1903721 | NCBI WGS metagenome assembly UEZL01 (sample SAMEA4776353, study PRJEB27445) | saltern metagenome | biome: Hypersaline environment; feature: solar saltern; material: Pellet | place: Spain | collected 2012-08 | depth 0 m | reverse complement strand
GGAGCAGCAGACTAATAATACTACTCTTGGAATAAACACGGGGCAGAAACTTCACTACGGAAACGTCACCTATGATACAAATGTCACAAAGTTTTTGCAGGTTAATGCAGACAGGAAGTCTCTACTGAACGTTGAATCCAGAGGAAATATATCCAGACACCTTGATTTCCAGGAAAGACATTATTTTGAAGGCAACAAAACACTTTCAGTAAAGATAGGCTCAAAAGAACCAGGATACTACGAAGGAAAGCTCAGACTGAACTTCCAGGTTCCTGAAACCCGGTGGGCATCGAAATGGATCTCGCTAAAATACATGTACTCCTGATCGTTTTTCTGGCCTTCACAGGCCTCTCATCCGCACTGGTATTCAAGCTATCTGTTGATCAGGATCTCAAGTACTCTGCAAAGGACCTTAACTACGCTGAAAACGTGGAAAAACTCCAGAATATAAACTTGTCTATCCAGAACACCGGATCAGTCGGCTGCGTATTCAGACTCAGATCAACTCTGAACACATCGGAAGGTGGAGAACGCTACTACTCCGAACCCTACTCAATGTGGCCGGGGCAGGAAGCAAGACTGAAAATATACCAGATACCAGAAGAAAAAGGAGTCGAAACCACAAATATCTCCCTGAAAACATGCAGAGGATGGGAGAAACTTCAAACAATCAATTACACAGTAAAAAACACTTCTGAACGCCAAAATCTTTCAAGAATAAATTTTGAAAGAAAAAGAGCAGATGAAGGCAGTATAAAGATACAGACTACTGTCAAAAACGCTCTTGCTGTACCTGAAGAAGCACCGCCTTACTGGAAAGTACATTCAACCCGTATACAGAATAAATCAGCTAATTTGGCGTACACTCCTGAAATCTACCGTCCTGAGGAAAACATAACTTATAGAATCTTCAATCAATCCTCCGGAAAAACTCTGGGAGTCATGGATGTTCCTGTATCTCCTAAAAAAACATTTCTAGAGTCGATAACTGTGAAACAGGTCTCCTACCTCCTTATTCTATCCATTATAGTTAATTTTGCTTTGATATATGGGAGAGGGAAGGAACTGCCGGTTGTAAGAAGTTAGTTTTAAAGCTGTTAAACTAAAAATACAGCCTAGATGCCTTCGTTGAAGAGAAACCGGTTCCTGATACTTGCAGTCACTCTTTCCGTCCTTCTTACAGCGCCCGCAGCGGCTATAAATCTACAGGCTCCGGACAACAACAGAATCTGGATGAATGATGGTGCTTCCAGTCAACAATTTCAGGCAAAATGTTCAACAGGATTCAACCGGAAAATCTACCTGAACTCGACGGAAGGCGGAGAAAACCATACAATCCGGCTTTCGGATAGTGAAAATTCTCTACAGAAAAATGATTTTACAGGAATCTCTCTTGGAAACTATAATCTGAATTTACAGTGCCTGAACAAGACTTCTGATGGATCTGTGGAGGAATGGAGGAATACGTCTGCAGAAGTAACTCTCAGGGAATTGGGTTTGGCAGTAAAAGCGTCAGGCAAAGGTTTCGTAGATGGCAAACTAACTGAAAGCCTCTATGAAGAGAATTCACGGCCTATGGAACTGGAGGTAGATTTCATGAGTGGCGCGGTGGAGGAAAGTTTCTTTGCAAACCGTGATGCCACGAACTTCCGGTTTGAAGGCACTCTATCGCTGCAGAACTCTGATGTTGAGATCTCAGGATCCGATCCTGTGAAAGTTACCTTGACTCCGGAAGTAGGATCGAATTATTTCAGGGCTGACAACAGGCTGAAAATTCTCGATGAGAACGGGGACACTATCCTAAGCAGGTCTGTAAACTCTGATATACACGAGTGGAAAGCCGATCTCGTTGGAGGATCAAATCCCTCGCGCAGAATGAGCTTTGAAAATGTCCTGAATGGAGACTATAGTTACCTGTTGAATGTGCAGAAAGTTTCTGACAGCGATCAGCCTATATTATATGATGAAAACTTTGTCCTGACTGTCATGGTGAAGGATGGGACGAGTTACGAAGTCGTAGACGATGATCTGAAGGGTGTAAGCCAGAAAATAGAAGACAAGCAATGGTTGAAGTGGAGTGAGCCAAGCGGCCAGGTTGGAAACTACCGTGTAACACTTGATAGCATAAAGGAGTTGAAGAATCTACCTGACAGACAGTATAAATTCCTGCTCGAGTTTGAAAGAAACCCTGAGAAGTACAACGTTACTGATGAATTTGTAATCGATCAGGTTCTCGTGGACAAGGAATCCATGTTCTCTGGAAAAGTTGTCGGCACTCAGGGAGCAGGAGTAGAAACCCTGATGAAGCTCAGGAGCCCGGATAGAAACGTCAGGATCAAGACAGGGAAAGATGGATTTTACTCTAGGGAGATCAACTCGAACTCGTTTGACAGCATGGTTCTGGACTTTTTCAAGAGAGGTAAACTCAGTCCTGACGGCAGTGTAGTCGTCAGCGGCCCGGAACTTGGAGAAAAATCTGATCTTGGACGTGGAGGTTCTGCCGTAAAGTTTGATTACTGGTCAGATCCGGGTGTGGATATTACAGGGGTTGACTCTGTCAACATGATGGCTGTGAAGTTCGGTTACCCGATCAACTCTTTTGACAGTGCAAACGTGAAGTTCAATCCGAGCGGGATCAACCCTGAGAATCTTCAGGTTTACGAATGCAGTTTCTGGAACTTTGAAGGAAAAGAATGTCTCGGGAGCTGGGAGAGGCTTGACGAAAATAGTTTCTCCGTGAATATGGGTATCAGCCCGCCTGACGTGCATATTTCAGAGCTTGAACCTTATACTACTCCTGACGACAACGGTCAGACTCAGGACATACTGATGAATGCATATGTGCTTGGTACAAGTGCGGATATCAGGATGCGTGATCCTGTAAGTATTGATGGTCCTGTGAATGCCAGGATTCCGAAAGGAGATTCCATCAAGTTTACAGGTTTCGTTGAAACCCAGAAAGGAAATCTGGTCTCCAGCGGAATTCCTGTAGAAGTGACGCTTGAATCTCCTGAGGACTCTGAAACTTATTCTGGAGAGACCAATGTGAACGGCAAGTTTGTCGTGCAGGGAGATGCTCCTGAGGAAACCGGAAATTATTCTGTGTCTGTCTCGGCTGATCCACAGGTTTACAGTGGTTTCTCCGTCAGATATTCAAAGCCACTAAGTGTTTACACCAGTAAACAGGTTTCGCTTGACGTTCCTGAAACCTTCACCATGCAGAAAGGCGAGGAGAAAACTATGAGTTTCCGGGTAGAGAATACTGGCCAGGCTGAGCTACAGGTTCAGGAGCTGGTAGCGGATGGCATATCAACAGACTTTTTCTCGTGGGTTAACAAGGTCTCGGGAGAAATTCCTGCTGGAGAGTCGAAGACAGCTGAAATAAGATTTGATATTCCGGAGGCGTACTCTGATAGTTATCCATCGATAGGATTGAAAGTTGAGGCTGTTTCACAGGGTGAAACCCTTGAGGATTCGACTACGGCACAGATCAGAGCGAGAAATACATTAACGGATTCCCAGCAGCAGGAAGGTGAGCAGGAGAACACTACAGGTTTTGAAAGCAGTCAGAATCAGTCCAACACTACCACGGACTCATCTAACACGGGTCCGGGTCAGCAGATCACAAGGGTTACAGGAAACTTCATACAGAGCACCAGCAACATCAATCTGGCTCTGGGTCTGATAATGGTTCTAATGATGATTGTGGCGGGAGCCGTCCGGAAAAAGAAAGATGATAGAGGTAGCAGAAGAGGAGACTCCCGGAGAGGAGGAAACCGGGGGCGCCCACAGATAGGGAAAATGAATGTTTCACCTCAGACCAAGGAAACTCAGGAAACAGGAGAGAAAGAGCAGGATTCTGGAGGGCCAGAGGAAGCGGAAGATGAAAATATCGAGGAAGATCAGACTTCACAGGAGAAAGACGCAGAGCAGGAAGAGAGTGACGAAAAGGAATCAGAAGAGGATGAAAAATTCGTTGATGAAGAGACAGGAAAAGAATTTGACACGAAGGAAGCTCTGGAGCTTTTCCAGGAAATGAATGATTAAAAACCAGTTAGTTCAAGAAGAAAATTTTTCTTTCAATTATCCAAGTTTATCGTCTACAAGTTTTTCAGGTAAATTTCTCTGTAAGGTTGTTTAGTTTTCTCTTCAGGCCCGCGAATTTGGGTTTTCTGTATTCGGCGCCGCTTATATCTGCTGCCAGGGATTTTATCTCCATAGCTGCTTCTGAAAGAGGATCATATTCTACAAGAGGTTTGTGGTGGAAAAGCGCCTCTTTCATCTCGGGATCATAGGGTATCTCTGCAAGAATATGTGTTTCGGTCATTGTCTCGACTTCTCTATCGATTAGCTCACGGTCAGGCTTGTTTTCCACCTTGTTTATGATGCTTCCAAGCATTGCATGTCTATCCAGCTTCGCTTTTTCAGTTATCTGCGCTGCGTTTATTCCTGCTGTCTGTGTAGGCATAGTTACGATCACAAGTTCATCGCATGCGTCCATTATAGATGCTACAGTGGTATCAAGGCCTGGAGGGAAGTCGACAAGTACAAAATCCGAGTCCTGTGCTGCTGTGTCCAGGATTTCTTCCAGTTTGGATGTATCAGGCTCCATATCTGTTATCTCATTTGAAGAAGTTATCGCCTTTACACCGGTAGGATGCCTGAAGATAGCAGAGTCTACTTCAGCGTCTTTTTCGAGAACGTCCTGTATCTTGACAGGATGATCATACCGGCCTAGGTACACACCCAGGTTAGAGGCCGAGAAATCAGCGTCTACTACCGTAACTTCGTAGCCGAAATCGCTCAGAGCCACTCCCAGATTCACTGAGAGACTGGTCTTCCCGACACCTCCTTTACCGGAGATTAAACCAATTATCCTGCTTTCGTCCATCTAGACAAGTATTCCAAATCCTGAATTATTAAACCAACTGATTAAACACATCCTCAAACTTAACTGTGGAAGAAAGTTACAGGACCTTCACAGAATTTCGAGAGAAGTTTCTCTACTATTTTTCTGTTATCTCTGAAATCTGAAACACTGTACTCATAGTCGTTTTCCCCGGAGAACTCCCAGATCTGTGGCTCGCTTTCGTCTACAGGACCGTTCTCAGGGTTAATCCATTTACCGTTTGACGTCATATACTCCAGTTCAAAATCTCCCAGCAGAGAATCATCTTCAACAATCCCCAGAACCTGTACGGATTTTGGACGTCGCTGTCCTCCAGTTCTCCTGAAAAGTACATTGTATTCATTTATCCTCAGAATCTTAGCGGATTCGTAATCAGTATCTTTGTAATGACCTCCTTCAAGAATTCGGGCTCTTTCGTGACTTCCCACAACATTGTGATGGTCTACAAGCATTTACATAGTTGAGGAAAGTTTGGAATAGATTTCAAAGAACAGGTTTTCTCAATTGAATAGGAGAATAAGTAGAAGATGAGTGAAAATGTGTAGGAGAGATTGATCATGTTGAAATGAAAATGTGATAAGCGGGTTTCCCGGATTTGAATCCCGGGAAACTAGCTTGTTTGGAGGTGATCCAGACGCTGGTTCCCCAACGTCTACCTTGTTATGACTTAGCCCCCCTTGCCAAGCTCAGACTTGTCCTCCGCAAAGCGGAGTCCTCGTCTGAACCTGACTCGGGTGACTTGACAGGCAGTGTGTACAAGGAACAGGGACTTATTCGCCGCTGAATGATGATCAGCGACTACTACCGATTTCGCCTTCACGAGGCCGAGTTGCAGGCCTCGATCCGTACTACGACCGGGTTTAGGAGATTAGCTTCTCCATCTCGGAGTCGCATCTCTTTGTCCCGGCCATTGTAGGCCGCGTGTATCCCAGAGCATTCGGGCCATACTGACCTACCGTGGCCCACACCTTCCCCTGGTTTATCACCAGCGGTCTCTCACGAGTGCCGAATCCGCGAACGGATCCATGGCAACATGAGATGTGGGTCTCGCTCGTTACCGGACTTAACCGGACACTTCACAGCACGAGCTGACGGCGGCCATGCAGCTCCTCTCAGCGCGTCAGGTAAGCTCTTCAAGCTGACCGTCATTCTGCTGTCGGCTCTGGTAGGGTGCGCTGCGTTTGATCTAATTAAACCGCAGCCTCCACCGGTTGTGGTGCTCCCCCGTCAATTCCTTTAAGTTTCAGCCTTGCGACCGTACTACCCAGGCGGCCTGTTTAACGTTTTCACTTCGGCACCAGCCAACCCCGAAGGTTGGCTGACATCAAACAGGCAATGTTAACGGCCAGGACTACGCGGGTATCTAATCCGCTTTGCTCCCCTGGCTTTCGTTCCTCACCGTCGGATCCGTACTTGTCGAGCGCTTCCGCCACAGGCGCTCCTCCAGGAATTTTAGGATTTCACCCCTACCCCGGGAATAGCCTCGACGCCGTCCGGTTCCTAGACCTGAAGTATCCGCTGCATGTCCAAACGTTGAGCGCTTGGATTTCACAGCGGACTTTCAGGTCCGGCTACGAACACTTTAAGCCCAATAACAATGACTACCACTTGGGGTCCGGCTATTACCGCGGCGGCTGGCAGCCGTGTTGCCCACCCCTTGTTCCGGCACCTCCTTACAGTGCAGAAAAGCGGCCTTCCGTTTTGGAAGACCGCACTCGGAGTCCCCCCATCGCACTTGCGTGCATTGTGAAGGTTTCGTGCCTGCTGCACCCCGTAGGGCCCGGCTTCTTGTCTCAGAAGCCGACTGACAGCTCCCGCTCTCACGGCTGCTACTGATTATCGGCTTGGTGAGCCGTTACCTCACCAACAACCTAATCAGCCGCGGCCCCATCCTGTGGCGACGGATCGTTTAACAGAGACGGCTTTCCAGCACATCTCTGCTATCCGGGCTTAGCCTCACGTTAGCGAGGTTATCCCGGTCCACAGGGCAGGTTAGCCACGTGTTACTCAGCTATCTGCCCCGAACGAATCGGTGGACTAGCATGGCTAAATCGGACTCCGATAGCGGTAGTCTCTGGCAGGATCAACCAGAATTGCCAACACAAAAGGTTGGGTTGGACAGGTTGCAATCAAAGACCTTTCTAAAGAGGTCTTCTCAAGCCAGTTACCCCACAAAGAGTAACTGGTACACTGCTCTCCACTCACAATCAAGTGAGTGCAGAAACTACTACATGATCGAGTCTCTCCTACATCACATCAAAAATATGACGCTCATCTTGGTCCTCTCGGACTATCACCCATTCAGTCTCCTGAGCGGGTAATCAAACAGTTCCCGTTAAACCTTATAAAGGGTTTTGAAACGGGGACAATCGGAAGTACAAACACGTACTCCGCAATCTAGAACAACCACTCAAAACTTTAAATACCTAAAGTAGGTATGAGATTACCCTCTGGATTTCAGAGTGAAAGGCCTCTAACGTTTCATCTTCTAGAGTTCCAGGACCTTCTGCAACTCCTCTCCAGCAGGTGCATTAACGGATTCAGCCTTCCTGAAATTTTCCTGATACTTTGAGAAATAGTTTTCCATCTCATGCTTCTTACGATCCTGGTATGCCTGAATATGCTGAAACATGTACTTGTTGGCTTCATGGAGGTGTTTTGAGTTTCTGAGGCCTCGTTCAATCACTCTTGAAGCATCGGACTGCCTTATCTCCTGTGAAATCTCCAGAGCTCTCTCAAGTTCTTCAACTGACTGACCAAACTTATCTCTCGCATCCCTGAAATCAGGTTTAGCCTCTCCAAAGTTTTTCTGCTCGTATTTTTCTAATCCTCTACGGTAGAGATCGATACCAGAGTTATGCAGCTCCATCCCTTTCCTGAAAAGTGAAATTATCTGCTCTTTTTCCTCAAAATTTTCTATCCGATCTTCAGGATCTGCAGACATGATTCCCTGAGGGCTGTCGCTGTGAGACAGCCCCAGTGCGTGACCAAGCTCATGTTTCACAGTTCTCAAGGTCAGCTCTTGACTGTGACCGGCCTCAATTCTAATCTCTGCAGTATCATCTCCAAAACTAGTACAACCGACAAAGCCGGCATTCTCAACATCTCCGCATTTCTCGATATTTTCCCCAACATTGATCCTGATATGAGCATCCCCGGAATTTTCCCTCAAAACAAGGCTCACCGGAAAACCCAGGTACTTCTGATCATTTCGCTCCCAGAATCCGGCCGCATCACGGACCAGATCTGGAAAATTCTTTATCGACTCGTAACCAGGGTCTAAAGAAACCACAACCTGCTCTGAACCCCAGGGATTCTCCCGGTCCGCGTTCTGCCCAGAGGAAACCTCAGACTTTCCAATGCATTCATCTCCACCTATACAACCGGAAAAACCCATTATCATGGCGGCAGAAGCCGTGGAAGCAGCCTTCAGGAAATTCCTGCCGGAAGAATTATCGACACCTTTCTCAGATTCAACAGCGCCTCTAATTTCCTCAAACTGTTCTCTAGAGTCTTCGGCGTCCTTCACACAGCTCTCAGCTCTCTCAAGAAGTTCACGTACTTCGGAGCTCTGGCTTTCAAGACCTGATTCACTCAGTATTTCCGGTAATGAGCTTGAACTAGGTTCTTCAATAATTTCGATAATTCGTTTACCTTCTTTTACTGCTTTTTCAGACTCTGAAACTGCTGCAGAAACCTCTTTTTCAGTTAAACGCAGCTCTTCAGTCATCTTGTTGAGAGAATCAGCAAAATCCTGTGCTGAAGGACCTGAAATAGTGTACTCTCCTTCTTCAACTCCAAAGAATATTTTTCTAGCTCTTTCAATTAGATTTTCCTCTTCAGAAAAATCTCTGGAAAGCTCATCGCTGATTTTCCCGAGTACTGAGCAAACTCTCTCAAGATTCCCAACAGCTTTTTCCAGGTCATTTACCGCCTCAAGCTCACCGCTTTTAATTGATTCAGCCTGCGATTGCCAGTTCATGCCCTCTACCTGGCTTAGGATTGTAGAAACCTGTTCAAGCTCCTCACTTTCCTTTTTCTCTCCTTTCTCAACTTTTATCTCCCTGGATTTGACCGAACGCAGTCTTTCATTCAATTCCGCAGCTTCATCTCTTAACCCCTGGATTTGCTTCAAAACCTTCATAACACACAAATCCGTTCGCCAGGCGCTTAAACATTTGCGCCACTGCAAAGCCAAAACTGCTAAAAGATACAGTATACAGAAAACTAAACATATGCCGGCAGTACCAGCAACACCTGAAACACCTTCTATACCGGAAGATCTTACATCTTCGGAGGAGGAAACCTCTACTTCAAGAAAAACGGCTTGGAAAGCTGCGACTGCTGCAGCAGCAATAGGAATCGCCGGAAGAGCAGCACTACAGGGCGCACCAAGTATCGAAACAGTTACGCCGCTCGCCGTAGCATCTGGATACTACCTTGGATGGAGAAAAGGTCTTTACACCGGTGCCGCAGGATTTTTCATTTCAAACTTTCTGGTATATGGAGGTCAGGGTCCATGGACGGTTTTCCAGGTTCTTGGAGCAGGTTCAGCGGGGATAATCGGAGCTTCAACTTCCAAAATCGTCCGGAACAAGTTTTCATTCTTCTCGGCGGTGATTGCAGGAACGATAGGCTATGAAATTGTAATTAATCTTGGATCTATAATCTACACGCCTTGGGCTGTTGGCTCTCCACTGGCTTATCTTGGTGCTGCTGTTCCGTTCGCTTTAATCCATATCGCAAGTTCTCTTGGATTTGGAGGTGTGATTTATGGCTTCGATGACAGCCTTGAGAGGATTCGCTGATGAGGTGAACTCGAGGTTTGTGTTCGCCGGCCTGGCACTGGTATTATCCCTGATGCTGGGCATCCAGGCCCAGAGTTTTGAACAAACGGATTCAGGGAGCTCGGTCGAGGTAAAAATTTCTGTTCAGGCTCCTGGTGAAAATTTTACACGTCAGGCTACTGTTGGAAACAGTACAAATGTACTGAATGCCGTTAATTCCACGTATAATGTTTCCTACACCGAGAGCTCGATGGGTTACTTCATCGACTCGATACATGGTTTCTCGTCCAACAGTACGCATTACTGGCTTTACTTCGTCAACAACGAGACTCCTGAAGTTGGCGTCGGACAGTACACGCTTGAAACTGAAGATCAGGTAACTTTCAGATACTTGAGCCTGAACGAGTCCAGGAAATACACACAGTAAAAATCAATCTCAAAATAGAGAAAAACAGGAAAAAATGGCGGCAAGAGGTTTTTATTCTCCTCTGGATTTCATCGTCTCCACGATTTTACGGGCGCCGATCATGTACGCTGCTTCACGGCCGTAGAGGTTTTCATCATCTCTGAGCGCCCTGAAATCCATGTAGGCTGATTGAATGTTCTCGCGGAGCTTGTCTAGAACTTTTTCGCGGTCCCAGTAGTCGCCGCTCCGGTTCTGCACCCATTCATAGTAGGAGACCGTTACGCCGCCGGAGTTCGCCAGTACATCAGGGATTACAGTCACGTCATGTTTTTCCAGGAGTTCATCTGCTTCTCTCGTCGTTGGCCCATTAGCGATTTCAACTATATAATCTGCTGAGATGTCTTCTGCGTTATCCACGGTAATTACTCCTTCGATCGCAGCAGGGATCAAAAAGTCGACATCTAGCTCCAGTATCTCCTGATTGTCGAATGTTTCTCCTGAGTCCTTGTTCACTATGCCGTGTTCTTCAGCCTGTTTAAGTTCCTGGAATTCCAGTCCTTCAGGATCGCGTACTGCAGAGATGTGATCTGAGACGGCAACAACATTCACACCTATCTCTTCAAGTCTTTCGACTGCTGGAGCGGCAGCGTTACCGAATCCCTGAACGGCTGCTGTGAGGTTCCCGGGTTCAAGTTGTTCCTCCTCGATTATTTTTTCGATGACATAGGCGGCTCCGTAGCCTGTTGCTTCTGCCCTACCTTTTGATCCAAAAGCCTCCACAGGCTTTCCTGTGATTACTCCGGGAATTTCTTTCCGGTTGTCCTCTGAGTATTCGTCCATCATCCATGCCATGTGTTTGCCGCCAGTGTTCATGTCGGGAGCCGGGACGTCCTTGTCGACGCCGATGAAGTCTGCGACAGCGTCAATGTAGTTCCTGGAAAGTCGTTCCTCCTCGGACTCACTCAGGTTCTCGGGATCGACTACTACCCCTCCTTTAGCTCCTCCGAACGGAATATCGGCGATTGCGCATTTCAGGCTCATCCACAGGCTCAGTGCCTTTACCTCGTCCTCGTTTACATCGGATGAGAACCTGATTCCGCCTTTTCCTGGTCCCCTGGCTGTGTTATGCTGGGAACGGTAGCCTGTGAAACTCTTCTTCTTGCCGGAATCTATTTCAACTGAAAAATTCACTTCCAGAAATCTCTCCGGGTTCTCAAGTCTTCTGTAGTATTCCTGCTCGTCGATTTTCTCAAGTGCGTCCTTTAAGTTTTTCTTCGCATCATCAAACTCAGACATAATACATCGTAATACATTTTCTGTCTTTTACCTGTTTTGGTATCCTTTCCAACATCAGGTAACTGCCTTGAAACCATGTAAAAACGGTTCTAGAGTACTTTTTCGATTTCTGCGATGGAATCAAGCACATGGTCTGGCGAGATATCCGAGTTTTCTACTGTGTCTTCACCGCTTACACCTGAGAGAACCAGGACGGATTTCATGTTGTTTTCCTCCGCCATCAGGATATCTGTGTTCAACCTGTCTCCTATCATCACGCAGTCTTCCGGATCAACGTTTTTCATCTCAGTCACTGTTTTAACAGCATTTTTCGACGGCTTGCCGACTATTTCAGCCGTTTTCTCTGTCATTGATTCTACAGCGCTGATTATCGTGCCGGCGCCAGGTATTTCACCGTCGTCTCCGGGAATAGTCTCATCAGGATTTGTTCCAAGAATTTCTGTGTTCTTATCGACTCCCTGAAGCATTTCTCTAAGGTCTCCATAGTCCAGATCATGTTTATTGGACACAACCACAACATCAGGTGACTCGCACTTTTCAACTAAATTAACTCCTGCATCAATCAGTTCCCGCCGGAGACCGTCCTCTCCGAGTACGAAAACCTCCGAGTCCTGAAACTCCTGCGTCAAGTACTTGGCTGTAAG
>UEZL01000029.1_pt1 | contig 12683 bp, 13 predicted proteins | sample 1903721 | NCBI WGS metagenome assembly UEZL01 (sample SAMEA4776353, study PRJEB27445) | saltern metagenome | biome: Hypersaline environment; feature: solar saltern; material: Pellet | place: Spain | collected 2012-08 | depth 0 m | reverse complement strand
TCCGATCTATTATATAAAAGTACCAGGGTTACACGAAGTACCAGTATCCTTCGAAGATCAGACAGATGGGCTCGTCTAGAGGTTCACGGCAGAAGATGGATTCTATGACTTCGAAGATCGGGGAGAAGCTGCATATCTCCGGCAGAGATGCAACGAAGACTCTTCCGTTTATCTCCCGTTTGATGGAGGAAGATGACAAGCTTGCTGAGGAACTGGAGTTTACTGAGGATGAGGCCGAGTTCGTGTCTCAGTTCTAGGGTATGCAGTTGAGGTTCAGGTTTGTCTGAGTGTTCTGAAGCGTTACGTTGAAGCATGATTGTCTTTCCCAGAACTCAGTCTCAGTGGTGTAATCGTCTAGGAACCCTATCATCTTCTGGTAGTTTTCCCTGTCTGTTCTGAATCTTGTATCTATTTTTTCCGATTCATCGATCAGCGTTTCTGTGAGGTACGCTTCGTCCCTGTAATGATACTCCCTATTCCCTAGTTCTGATACAGCCGAACCTGTTGAAAGCATTATCAGGCTGATTATGACTGCTGTTATAAGCATCATCTGTCCCTTCAGTTTGACCACCTCAACTCTGCCTTGTATGGCAGGAAGACCTTTTCCTTTATACCCCCTATTACCGGAGTTATAAGGGTTGATTGTTCGCTTCCTGCTGTCTGGAACTGCACCTGATCTCCCCTGAGCCAGTAAATTACTGCTGAAAGCATTTTCACATCTGACTCACTGTAATTGGTTTGAAATCCTGCCCTGGCGGCTCTACGGCCCTCCATTCCTTCAAGGACTTTTCTGTGGTTTATCAGCTCCACCTTGCCGCTTCCAGCAAATCTGAGTGTTGCCTCATCTTCATCAATTATCTCTGGTATATAAGTCCTGTTATTCACGGTTAAAATCTCGTTTTCAAGGTAAGGTCCTTTCCACCCTGTCGCTGTCTCAACTCTCACAGCCCTCCTGTTCCCACAGGACGTGGGGGTTGAGGATCCCAGATCCACTATCTCAACCCTGTGATCAGGACCTGGGAAACTGTAGTCTGCTCTAGTCTCTGTACAGCCGCTTCCTATAAACACTTCTCCTCCGTCACGCACACCATCCAGATCACTCACCTGATAAGCAGTGTTTCTCGCGTACAGGATATCATTCCTCGATGTCCTAGTCGATCCCTGGCTTGAAATTACTTTTCCTCCAGGCGAAAGAGTCAAATCCTCTACTGAGCCGCCTAGACCCTGGAAATAGCTTCTGACTTCATCAGAAGTGGAGTAATCCGAGAAAGTGGCCTCATAACTGGAAGGATTCACAGTATAGTCTGCATCCATCCAAGAAAAACCTATATCCTTCATAAAATCCCTGTTGACATCATTCTGTGAGAGATTCATCAGGAAAAGAACAGAACTGTTTGTCAACAGGTTCCTGAAGCGGCTCTCATAAGTGTCAATTCTGGCGAGAGAATCGTTTTTCTGGAATATAACGACATTGAAGCTTGTTCTCTCAGATGATGAAAAGTTGAAAGTGTCTACCGTAGTATCTGTTTCAATACCATTCACAGGCTTACTCAGTTCTCTCTTGAACTGCGCTGCCTGGTCAGCTTTGTACACTGTAAAGGAGTTCCGGGACTCGTTGAACACCTTGAACTCATAATAAGTTTCTTCATCACTATCGGTGGTGTTACCCCACATAAAAATCTCGTCAGTAAGGTAAGGTCCTTCTGAAGGAGAGAACACGCATCTAGTACCGTTGTCAACCCACAAAGCATCGTAATCTACCTGTCCATTGTAGCCTCCTGGTATCCTAGCATCAGTATCTCCGAAGTAGAGTCTGACACCATGCCTGTTCTCAAGGAACTGTGAAGCATTTGTTTTGAGCACAGGATGCTCTGAATTAGAACTTATCTCCGCTAGATCACCGTTGCAAGGATCTCCTGGCTCCACCGGTTCTGAAAAATTTCTGTGAATTTCCCCTGGCATTGTATGGAATCCAAGGTTAAGCTCGTTCAACGGGAGATTTTCGACCGTGCCAGAAATTCTCATGTTTTCTCCTGAAACAGCTGAAGCAGCAGAAGTTATAGCTTCAGGATTGGAGTTCCTGAGAATATTATTTATATCTCCAGTCTTCTTCAGTGTGAAACTGAGATCTCTTGCAGCTATTTCATCCTGGAAAGACGACCAGTCCTTCTGCTCAGGTACCTGCACAGCACCAAAAGCAAACGTAAAAAGTATGACAGCTGATAAAACTGCTTCGATCGAATAACCTGCGCCTTTACTTTTCATTTGCGCCATGCGAACACCTCTATTCTCAAAGGCTGTAAATTGGCTCCTGGCTGCTGCAGCGCCGCGTAACGATTCAATCTTACAATAGTGGAATCCACTACAAGCGAGGAGCCAAATGTCTTGAGATCTCTTGAAAGGACAATTAAAGTACCGGATTTATCTCCTCTATTCTGGAAGGAGTCCACAGTGAAATTTCTGCCCCCCATCCTCACCGAATCTCCTGCTCCGAACCTTGGAGAATCCGTAAAGTTCCAGCCATCGACAGCATCCTGATTCTTGTAAAACGTGTCATAACTCCCATCATGAGACGTCACAAGTAAATTGTATGTGTTTCCTCCCATCAAGATGTTTCCATAATTCACAGTATTCCCGGCTGAAAGAAACTCAGGATTAACTGGCTCTGTAATATTGGGGTCTTCAGGAGGTTCACTTCTCAAATAGTCATCTGAAGTATCTATAATCGGTAGAACAGTGAAACTCATCCTGTACTGGTTCTGCGCACCAGTAATATCCTGAAACTGGCTGTAATTAAATTTCGAAGCGCTTCTTGTACTTATGGCATCCAGTTTTGATTTTTCAACCACGTGATAGCTTGATGCAAAGCCTATAGACTCTACAGCATTAGGACTCGCCTCCCAGTTAGTACTTCCTGTCGAATTCAGTCCAGGAGAAGTCAAGAGCATGGAGGTAACTCTTCTGGTCTCCATATTGACCTGTGCTCTTCTATTCAGATCTTCAATCTCTGGAACATAATCCACCACGATAAAGATAAGCGCTCCAAGCATTATGATAAAAAACAACGTGGACAAGATGAATTCAATTGTTATCTGTCCCTCTCTATTTTTCATACCTTATATCCCCGCAGTTCCTACGTAAGAAACGTAGGCAAAAAATGCTATCGGCAGCATTATTATAGCATGTTTTATTCCAGCGCTTGGAGAGCCTTCTTTTATCTGTCCTGCGACTAGAGCAGTTAAAATACCTTGAACCATAAGCATGGAAAAAAGAAGAGACTTATAGTACGCCATTCTTCCATAGGCATGATTTACTGCGTATTCGCTTGTAAGAGAAACCTGACCGCTGGTTATATTTGCAGGAACAAATCCGAATATCTTTGATGATGTGCAGAATGGTTGGGCAGCCACAATCTGTCCATTACAGAAGTTCGTGGGTCCGCTTCCGCCGCCTCCACCGCCGTCACCTCCTATTACCTGGCTTATACCTGAGATGGCTCCGTCTTCGGTTGTACCGAGGCCCAAAAGCTGTGCAAGCATTGTGTAAATTCCTATGGTGATTCCTATGAACAGGAAGAAGATGACGTACATTATAAACAGTTGCTGTTGAAGCTTTGCATCTTTCTCCTGAAGCACTCTTCTCAGGCGTGCGGAGTCATCAGCTACTGATTCAATTGTTCCTGTAATATTTCCTCCGCTCTTGAAGCTCTGGATTATAATTGAAATTGATTCCTGGATTACCGGAGAGTCTTTCATTCTTCTTGAAAACCTCTCCATTACCTCCGGGAATGGGATCCCCCAGCTCAGTTCGTTGTGAATTTTCTCTATCTGAGGATTTAACTGGCCGTAATCATTTTCTTTTGCGGATTCAAACGCTTTGAGGAGTGTCATCCCTCCTCTTTTTGATTCAGCTAAATCACTCAGAAAATCAGGGAACTGAGACTCCATCTTTTTTACAGCCCTGTTCTTGAGGAATGAATACAGACCATATGGTAGGATTGCACTCATCAGTGCAAGAATAAGCATTATACCGCCTATCCTCTCTGAAACGGAGATGTAAAGAACTACGCCTATAAGCGCCATAAAAACCGCTATACCTACAGAGCCGAGAACCACCTTATCTTCGAGAGCGTATCCTGCTTGGTACTCTTCTTCCTTGAAGAAGTCTAGATCCATTACATGATACCCCCAGGCGCCATACCTCTGATGAATATTATGAACATCGCTGATATAAGCGGTAGGCCGAAGAAAATCAGCAATACCTGTATAGTTACAATTAAAGTTGGCTCAAAACCAGTAAATGAGCTCATGACGGCACTCATCGCCGTAAAAATTATCGAACCAACAATTACAATCGTAATATACATTTCAACAAGTAAACCTAGCTGATCTGCAAACTGCTCTATCCTTCTTTCGTAGTCATCCATCAGTTTTGCAGAACGCTGCTGTAGGAATTCTCTAACAGAACCTCCAGTCGTTATAACGTGTTCAAGCCCTCTTAAAAGCTCTTCGAAATCTTCACTCGGTGTACGCTCCGCACCCCTGTCTAGTGCTTCACTTACATCCATACCAAGTGTCTCAATGTCACGTGAGATTTTCTTTGCTTCCTCCGCCACTTCATCATATTCGTCGACCTCAGACAGCTGCGAGAAAATCTCTGAAACCGATGAACCGGTTCCTGCAAGTGTTGAAAGATACATAGTTGCAAATGGGAGCATATCCCTGATAACTGATGCTCTATTTGAGACTGTAAGAATTGGCCATATATAGAACATTGCAGCAGCTATAATAGATACTATAAGGGCAAACATGAAGGCAGTTACGAGCCCTGCAATACCCGAATTTATGAAGAATATTATGCCGAACATTGAGAAGACCGTGAGCCACGTCATAATCGTAGAGAATATGGCCATTGCAACGAATTCAGGCAACGACACATCTATGTTTGCCTTATTAAGAGTCATGTTGAAGCCTTCTACGTAAGGCACTACGCTTAGAGCAAGTCCTCCTACCTGATCATAACAGAAATCCGAGTAGTCCTCAAGCGTAAAGCCCTCAAGCTTCATTATCGACATTTTCGGGCTGCTCAGAGTTAAATGTTTGGCCTACTCTTTCGAGCACAGATTCAGAATCGGAGTAGTAACGGGAGATTATATCCCCAACTTTCCTGTAATGTTTAATCTGTTCCTCCTGCATCCAGTTCAAGACATGCTGGCGATTCCTGAGCTCTTTCTTGATGTCCTCGTAGTCCATACCGGATTGATCAGCAATATCCTTAAGTATAAGCGATTTATTTTTGACGACGTACTCGTCGTCCTGTGGATCCCATCCGAAAACCTGGTTGGCATCAATTCCCTTTCTCTTATCGTAACCTCGGATCTCATAGAGACCCATGATTCTCCTGATATACGTTCCCCCGCGCCGGATGCGGGCAATAAGCATGATCATGTCCAGGGTTTCGATAAGAGATGGAGATAGATTGATAGGGTCTGTCGTTAACCTGTCCATAAGCATGTCAAGCGAGTCGGCGTGGATAGTCGAGAGTCCTGTGTGTCCTGTAGCCATCTGCTGGAACAGAATGTAAGCCTCCTCTCCACGAACCTCTCCAACAATAATGTACTCCGGTCTCTGACGGAGAGACTCCTTCAACAGGTTGTCCATCGTAACCTCTCCACTGCCTTCAGCAGATGAACCAAATCCAGACCTGGAAACTTCTGGGACCCAGTGGTCGTGAGGCAACCTGAGTTCCGGCGTATCCTCGATAGAGACAATCTTTTTGTCCGGTCGTATAAATAGAGATAGAGAATTCAGCTGCGACGTCTTTCCTGCTCCCGTAGTACCAGATACAAGTATAGATTTCTCATGCTCAACCAGCATCCATAGATAGGCAAGCATTCTCGCATTTTCCGTTTCATAATCCATCATGTGAATAGGTGTCAATGGATCCTCCGTGAACCGTCGGATTGTGAAATTTGATCCTTTACGGGCAATATCTGTTGCTAACGTGGCCTGAACACGAGAACCGTCAGGCAGAGACCCATCCAGGAGTGGGCTGGAAACCGAAATTGATTTTCCACATCTCTGAGCCAGTTTCATGACGAAACTGTCAAGTTCATCAGGGTCAGTCCATGTAAGATTGGTTTTAACAGATCCAAACCGAGGATTTCTGTGGTATGCATAAACAGGGATTTCAAGTCCGTCAAGAGATATATCCTCGACCTCAGTATCGTTCATGAGGGGCTGTAATTTACCGAGACCAGCAAAATCTCTTTTAGTATAGTACCTGATTACCTCTCTCTGATCTTCAGGCACATCGATATTGTACTTGTCAACAATCAGATCTATCTTATCCTCTAGATAGTCCTTGGCCTTATCAGATTCCAGTTCATCGAAATTTATGTCGAAACTCCTCTCCATGATCTCTATTATACGTTCATATGCCTGCTCGGCTCTCTGAGTTAACTCAGGTTCTATAATTTTGTATATCAATTCTCCTGCATCCTCATCCCACGTAATATGGGCCCAGGCATAGACAATTTCTCCTTCATTAGGGTCAGGAGGCACTAAAGGATACGCAACGTCAACATCAGTCAGGCTTTCATCATCCTTAGCTTCCTCTACAATATCCTGTGTAAAATCTCCTGGAGTCGGAAGATCGATACCTTCTCCCATATCTTCATCTTGTTCATCCTCGTCTTCAAACTCCTCCGGATGCTTCATCTTCCGTAGCTTGGTGACAAGGTTATTCAATTGTAGAGACATTTAACCCGACCTCAAAACGACATCGTCCTCAAGTTTCACGATTTTAACAGTCGATCCTTCCGCAGAGCCTCTAAACTCATTCACCCATGAAAAACCATTCAAATCCAGTTCATAATTATTACCGTCAGCAGAAATAACGAATTTTCCGCCACCCATAGAATACTGGTAATCAGGGCCGGAGTCAGGAAGATTAACTGTTATCGAGCTTCCATCACCAGTATTCCTCAAGTTATAAGCTGCTGTAATTACCTGAGATTTGATTACCGAAACCTCTCTATCAGCCACAGTATCCATGACAGAGTCCCTGTAAGTTCCGAATACTCCTATCGCGGCTACAGCAACTACAAGACTCAAACCTATAGAAAGTACGGCTTCAATCGCCATGTACTGGCCTTTCCTACTCGCCATAGAGATGAAACTCACCTCAAATCTACTTCTAAAATAGTTCTTCTTCTGTTTAAGGTTTCACCCGTGGAAATAGTCAGACCGTCAGAGCCTCTGTCGACTTCATTGCCGGTATTCCTGAGGAATATATCAGTACCTCCACTCGCCACCGAAGAACCTGAAGACTGGACATCGACCTTACTCAATTCAGGGCCATCACCGTCACCCGAATAAAGATTCCTGAACTCAATCCTGTAAATTATAACCGATGACTGAGGTTTAACCAGTAAGACAGAACCCTTGTCCTCTCCCTGTATAGCATAATCTCCACCTGTTATCGAAAGATTCTGGAAATTATCACCCTTCAGCATAGTCCATTCTCCATCAGGATAAGGAGACTCACTAGCCTCCACAACGACCTCCATATAATCAGAGCTCTCATTCAACTGAATCAACTGGAACGAATAATCGTCATTATCAACGCTCATATCAACAGTTGAAGAAGCCCCTTCAGAACGGCTAACTCTCATCATTTCGCCTCTGAGTTCAAGAACCTTTCTCTCAACCGAATCAAGATTTGAAGCAGACTCTCTTTTATTCAGAATAGGTTCTCCCCAGACATAGACAACAGAGGCCACTCCGATAGTGAGACCAGTCAACAAAACTACCGTTATAGCTCCAACCTGGCCTTTTCTGAAGAAACCCATGTTAATATTTTGAATATAAGAGAATATAAAACCATTACAGGTTGAGAAGAAGAGATATGTTAGAAGAAAAGGAGGAGATGAAATAGGAATTATTAGCAGAGCTGTGAGCCCTGCGTCTCTGGCCTACAGATGTAAGTCCACGACTTTCCTGAACCCTGGAGCTGTAGTGTGAAATCCACTTGGTTCGTCGCCTGGGGGAAAGTAATACCTGTGAAACATTTGATGGTCTCATCGGGATTTATGATCGTACTGTTGCCAGGTTGTGTGCACGGCTCACCACTAGCTCCCACTACATTTTGAGCTGAGCTCGTCTGCATTAGGAAGGATGAAGTGTTTCTGGCCACAGAACCTGTGTTTTGTATCTCCAGGTATGTGACACCGTAGTTTGCTACGTTATGTGACCCTCCTGTATTAATACCGCTTGCATTCGTTCCTCCTCTGAGGATCCTGATATTAGTATTCTGATTCCTCTGCTGCTGGTCAATCTGCTCAGTTGGATCCCCTACAAGACTCTGGAACTGAGTGTAAACAACTCCTACAGCTCCTACCGTCACCATCAGTAAGAGAACAATTGCGATTACTGGTGTTATACCCTTCCTTGTATTACCTAGTTTCATTGATCATCCCGTATCTCATAGTTTGCTACCCGTATTTAAATAAGTTGGACGAGTTTGCTAGCAGCTCTGACTGCCGCCTTCACTTGTACAAATTAATGTCGCGGAAACCCCGAAAGGCCCCTGAATACTCATAGTTTTAGGTCCTGAAACAGGATACCGGATACCGGTTTCAATTGTAACTGTCTCACCAGGATCCAAGAAGACGTTTGATGGATTCGAGTAATCACTGTAGTTAAAGTCCTGAGGCCGTCCATCATTGTAAAGACTCCATTTCTTCTGATTACTTTCCTCCACCGCAAGAGTGTACTCACCAGAATTCTTTACGATAACAGAAATATTACCGTTGGAATTATTGTAACCATAATTGATGCTTATCTCAGATCCTTCCCTTCTCTGATCATCAGACAACTGGTCGTTCACAGAATCTGTCAAATCTCCAGTCGTATCCCTGAGAAAGATAGCTGCACCAGTAACAGCAGAAATAGCAATCAGTATAAGAAGAGAAGTTGCGATTACAGGCGTAATACCTTTCCTATTCATTATTCTCCATCGACTTGAACCTATCCTTCAAATTTTCCATTCTACTGGAATTATCATTCCCCATATTCAGCCCGCCGCCCTGATTCTGCTGTCTACGGGAGCCCGAACTTCTCTGCCGAGACTGATCCTGCTGCTGACCTGAAGCCTGCTGACGTGGCTGCTGATTTGCAACACCGCCAGAACTATTTGAGTAATAATTCTTCCTCATCTGTGTATTCAAGTCTTCAAGATGATCAGCAATCTGCTCATTGGAATTCTTTACCTCGCCAACCATTTCATCCATCTTGTCACCGATAGCATCAGCGACACGAGTCTCAATATCACCTGCGACCTCACCCTCCATATCCATCTCGGATGCCTGATTCAGGAGATCCATGAACTGGTTCATATTATCAATAACAGAATCCATCTTGTTCGTAAGATCCTCTACAGAGTTCCTGAGCTCGTGAGTGGACTCGGTCATATCGTTGACAATCTTCTGGTTCGACTTCATGATATCCAGAATATCTCTGACAAGTTCCTCGTTAGCGGATCCTCCTCCACCAGCTTGCTCGGCCTGTTCCTGCTGCTCCTGCAGATCCTCTACTCTTCTCTCAAGTTTTCTTATAGGTCCAAGCGGGATCACTTCATAATCATCGTCATCCATATTGCCGAGTTGTACTTCATCTTTAGCCATAGCTCATGAAACCTCTTTATACAAAAAAAACTTCTGCTCAGCCGTATTTATAATCTGTGGGTAAAGAAAACAGCTTCACAAAAATCAGAGTAGAAAAATTAGAGAAAATAATAGGGAGAATTTAAGCAGAGAGGCTTACATCAGGCCTCCCATGCCACCGCCCATTCCTCCGCCAGGCATTCCGCCTTCTGGAGGTCCGCCGCCAGCGTCCCCGCCACCGGCATCGAATCCTGAAGCAGCGATAACATCATCGATTCTCAGGATCATCTCTGCAGATTCAGAAGCAGACTGTACTGCCTGAGTCTTTGTCTTGCGTGGCTCGACAACTCCCTGCTCATATAGCTCCTCTGACTGGCCGGAGCTGACGTTCAAACCAGCCATCTCCTCGCCGGCATCGTGCTTGTTACGAAGATCTACAAGCGTATCGATCGGATCATGACCAGCGTTTTCTGCGAGAGTTCTCGGGATAACTTCCAGTGCATCTGCAAAGGCGTTGATCGCAAGCTGTTCACGCCCTCCTATAGAATCAGCGTAGTCACGAAGCTGTTTCGCCAGCTCAACTTCTGTAGCGCCCCCTCCACCTACAACTTTTCCGTTCCTGACGGCTGAGGAGACTGCACCGATCGAATCCTCCATGGCACGCTCAATCTCATCGACTACATGGTCTGTCCCTCCTCTGATAAGGATTGAAACCGACTTAGCCTCCGGACAGTCCTGGACGAAGGTCATTGCTTCACCGCCGACATATCTCTCTTCGACGGAGCCAGCATTTCCGAGATCGCTTTCCTCGATCTCCGTGATACTTGTTACAACGTTTGCACCTGTAGCATTCGCCAGTTTGTCCAGGTCTCCGCTTGAAACTCTGCGGATGGCGAAAATTCCTTTCTTCGCAAGATAATGCTGTGCGATATCATCGATCCCCTTCTGGCAGAGGACAACATTAGCCCCAGAGTCCGCGATAGCTTCGACCATCTCTTTGAGCTGCTTTTCCTCCTGCTCAACGAAGTTCTTCATCTGACTTGGATCCGAGATGTTGATCTCTGCGTCTGTAGAGGTTTCCTTGACCTCGATAGGAGAATCGATCAAAGCTATATCGGCATCCTCAACTTTTGAAGGCATACCAGAGTGTACTTTCTCCTTGTCCAGGATCACTCCCTGAACAAGTTCTGTATCCTCTACAGATCCTCCTCCTTTTTTCTCAAGCTTGATGTTATCCTTATTTACCAGGATGTGATCTTCCTGCTCCTCTGCCACCTGACTAACTGCTCTGACTGCGAGTTCTGCCAGGTAATCTCTTGCAGATTCCGCTGATTTACCTGTCATCGCTGTCATCGCAACTTTCTGTAGAAGATCCTCGTCGTCCAGTTCTGCATCAAGTGACAGAGTTTCCAGAATCTCTGTGCATTTCTCACGGGAAAGCCTGTATCCCTTGGTGATAACTGTAGGATGGATGTCCTGATCAAGCAGGTCTTCAGCCTGTTTCAGGAGTTCTCCTGCGAGGACGACTGCTGTAGTTGTTCCGTCGCCGACCTCCTCTTCCTGGGTCTGTGCAACTTCGACCATCATCTTCGCTGCCGGATGATCAAGGTTCATTTCTTCAAGTATTGTTACACCGTCGTTTGTCACGACGATGTCGCCTACCGAATCGACCATCATCTTGTCCATCCCTTTAGGACCAAGAGTGGTTCTCACCGCATTGGCGACGGTCTTACATGCTTCAATATTGTTTTGTTGCGCATCTTCTCCGGTTTGACGTTCTGCGTCTTCCGACATTACGAAAATTGGTTGTCCTCCTAATCCTGGCATAGAGAAATTCTCACCTGTTTTATAGACGTAAGTAAAAATATTAAAAGATGATTGAAACCCGAGTTTAGGAAAGTCGTTTGCCGAGCTCTTCGCCCAGAATCTTCGATACAGTACCGCCGTCAGCATCCACACGGCCCATAACCTGGCCCATCAACGCTCCCTGAGCATGTTCACCCTGTTCTTCGATCATTTCCTCACTCTGATCCAGAACCTCCCTGACGACTTCTCTGATCTCTTCCTCGGAGGCCTTGCCCTCGAGAACTTCTTCGACAGCCTCCGCCGGGCTTTCAGGATTTTCAGCCATCTCCTTCAGGACCTCTTCAATATCTCCTTTCTTCAGATCTCCCGAGTCAAGAGAGTCGAAAATTACTTCGAAATGATCTTCTCCAAGTTTTCCGACTTCACCACCCTCTGATTCCAGACGTGGCACAATATTCACGAAAACATTAGCCGCCAGCTTCGGATCAACCGCTTCCTTGAATTTTTCAAACCCTGCGAGGTAATGAGAGCTGATAATCTGTCCTGCGAGTTCTTCGCCGATTTCCCCGGCGTATCTTTCCTCACGTTCTTCCAGAGTCTCTGGAAGGTTTTCATCGACCTCCTGAATTTTCTCATCAGAAACTTTGATCGGAGGAATATCTGTCTCCGGGTACATCCTTGCTGCTCCCGGAAGAGGACGTGAGTAAGAAGTTGTGAAGTCCTGTTCCGCGTTCCTGGTTTCCTCAGGAACCTCTCCCTCATAAATTTTCTCGGCTCTATCTCTGACAGCTTTAGCCGCTTCTCGAGCACTGTCTTTGGGACCTGCCAGGATTGCAAGGACATCATCGTCGCCTCGCTTGAAAATTTCTTCCAGCTCGGAAAATTCCTCGTCCAGGTTGTAGTTTTTATCTTCGTCCGTGTGGATTATTCCTTGAATTCCACGGGATTTTGCGTAATCGACCATTTCCAGAGCCAAGTATAGGTCGCCGGATATTTTTTCCTTCATCCGTCCATCAAGCTCCGGAAGCTTGAACGCATAGACTGCGCCATCGTTTTCAAGTACTGTAGAGATTATCTGGTTCTCCGAATCTTCGAAGATATGTGTTACGTTATCAGCAACGACTTCTGGCTCTCCAAGTTCTTCTCCAAGCTCAATCAGGTTCTTCTGTCGTTCAACTTCGTTTTCTATGAGCGTGTCAATATTTCGAACATC
>UEZL01000022.1_pt1 | contig 14751 bp, 19 predicted proteins | sample 1903721 | NCBI WGS metagenome assembly UEZL01 (sample SAMEA4776353, study PRJEB27445) | saltern metagenome | biome: Hypersaline environment; feature: solar saltern; material: Pellet | place: Spain | collected 2012-08 | depth 0 m | reverse complement strand
TTTCCGGTGACCACTACAACATTTCTGTAGTCCTCAGTTTTTGATTTTCCTTGTATTTCGGATAGCATGAAACCGTTTCTTTCTTCTGTTGTCGCTGCAATGAATGGTACTGCTACTAAAAATGCCGATGATAGGAAAAGTGTTGTTAAAGCAGTCGAAATTCTCCCTATGTCCGGATATAAAATCATGGTTCTTCGCATTCCGGTTATTAGGAAGGCGTAGCTGAGTAGCATCCATTTCCAGCCTTGTCCATTTATAATATCTACAATACTTTTATCTGTGTAGTGAATAGGTATATCCAGATTATTTTTGATGTTTTCTGCTGCTATTTGGTCAGCGGATCTTAGTTCTCTGTTCTTAATTAGAGTAAATAAACGTCCAATTATTTGATAAATTAGAAGAAAAATCCATAACGGAAGGATTTTTTAAGAAAGCCTCAGCTCTCTTATTTAGATTCTTGCGGGTTTCTCTTCTTTCAAGAAAAATTGCATCATATTCTCTGTCTCTCGTTGCTTTTCGAAGTTCTTCAGTTAGTTTTGGAACACTTCCGTAGTGCTTAACTCCAAAAAATTTGATGAATTTCTCAGTTTTCACACTAAGACTACATTAACTTAATTTCAAGGATGTTTTCATGATCAGTTCGTTTGAGGCATAACCTGTTAAGAAATTTCTCCCATATATTCTATCCATGACTAATTACGAAGATTTACTAGAAAAGGGTATGGAGGAAGTTCCTGAGGATACGGGTACGGGAGAGCGTTTTGAGCTTCCGGTTGTTGATACCCGTAAGGAAGGTTCTAAAACTGTGATTACGAACTTCGGTGAGATCGCGGATAAGATCAACCGTGAGGAGGACTGTTTCTCGAAGTATCTTCAGAACGAACTGGGAACCGCAGCGAGAGTCGAAAGCGGTGAGATGATCCTGAACGGAGAGCTTAGGAGAGGGAATATTCAGGCGAAGGTGAAGCAGTTTGCGAACGAGTTTGTTTTCTGCCCTGAGTGTGAGAGTCCTGATACGAAGATCATCAAGGAGAAGGGAATTGAAATCCTGAAATGTCAGGCGTGTGGCGCCAGGAACCCGCCGTAGGGATTTTTGAGTTATTCCGAACGGGTTAAGAGCATTTAAAAGAGTTGTCGGGTTATACAGGGCTATAGGTGAATCAATTTATGGCAGAACAACCTGAAATGAACCAGCAGCAGGCAATGCAGCTGTTCCAGCAGAAGCTTGGAAACCTAGAGCTTACAGTTCAGGCTCTACTAAACATTCTCGACGACGAAGACGTAGTCTCTCAGGAAGAAATTAACGAGAGAGCACAGGAAATCGTCGAAGAGATGCAGGAACAGCAGGCAGAGATGGAAGGCGGACCTGCACCTGGTCACGACCACGACGAAGAATAAATTCTTCAACAAAACACCGCCCTGTTGCAAAACAGGCGCTTACATCATTTTTATTACCGAAAACTTCTACACGTTCTCCACGGATGCAGTTTGATAAAGAAATTTTCTACACGTTTTCTTCTGGATCTGCGCCGCCCTTGATGACTTCGCGATAGTATTTGCAGCGTTCGAAGCAGTTCTCGTTGTCTACATGTCCCTTGGCTTTACAGGTTTCCCTTCCGTGTGTAATCAGTAGAATGTGGAATCCGTACTTGATATCGTCCGGTACAATTTTCTCCAGGATTTCATGTGTCTGTGTCCTTGAGCAGCCTTCCGGCACAAGTTCAAATCTCTGGGAGATCCGGTGTACGTGAGTATCTACAGGTATCACAGGTTTTCCGAAGTGGAAGCAGAGGATGACTGCGGCGGTCTTCGGCCCGATGCCAGGAATATCTGTCAGCCATTTTTTCCCTTCGTCCACACTCATCTCGTTCAGAAACTCTATGGAGTATTCTCCATTTGAAGACCTCTGGTCTTCAGCTGCTCCAGAAACTCCCTCGGAGTTTCGGATCTCCTCCCGCACTATTCTCAGTGCTTCCTGTATCCTCTCGGCTTTTGTAGGTCCTAGGCCGGCGACCCTGATGGTATCGATTAATTCTTCGCGTGGTGCGTTCTCGACTTTCTCCCAGTCGTCCCCGTATTTCTCCTGTAAATTCCTGAAAGCTTTGTCCCGGTTGATATCGTTCGTGTTCTGTGAGAGAATGGTCTCGATCAGGTACTCGATGCCGGAGTGGTTGTTCGGCTCTTCGGCCTCTCCGTAGCGCTCCCGGAGGCCTTCATAGATTTCCCTGATTTCCTCTTCTGAGATTTCCATAGGGTTGTCAACGCTCATGGAAAGAACTCGGGCTGCAAGTCTTTTTGTGGCTTCCGGAAAAATTTTACTGGAATTTTTTCAGCTGGAAGCTGTAGAAGAGATCCGGTCCAGCAGGTTTCGAGGAATCAAAACCGCCGAGGTACTCTCCCGGCAGATCTTCGCACAGGTTTCTCTCACCTAGCAGGAAAATCTCCTCTTCCTCTAAATTTTCCAGTTTTTCCCGAGTCTCGTCCATGTGCTGCTGGATCTGCTCTTCACGCTTCCGCTCAAATCTTCCCTGGGAAAACCCGCCTTTCTTCTGCTTTTTCTCCACACGGTTCTTCACTTCCTCGATTTTCTCAAAGCTTCCATCTGATTCCCGGAAAATTTCCGTCTTGTTGGCGGAGACCAGTGCCCAGATTTTCTCTTTCTGTATAAAATCAAGAATTTTCTCTGCTTCAAATTTTTCTCCTAGGCTCCAGTCCGGCTGGAGGAATGGACGGGTCTTCAGTACGATTTTGAGGAAACTGTCGTCCGAGAAAGCTGCAAAAGATTTTTCCGAGGAGAAGCTTGAGTATGTTTCGGAGCTCAGCGAGTTCTTCAATCCTTTCAGGTCCGGAATTTTTGAGATTTTTCCCGGCGATTGGACCGTTACCAAGTCTTTTTCAGGTGATTTGATGGAGTCGATTTTCTCCAGTCCTTTCCGGGCTTCACTGAATTCCAGGTCTTCCCATTCCGATTTCTTCTTTTCCTCAGAAACTTTCTCCGGTTTTTCCTGGTTCCTGAGTTTGTCTTCGAGTTTGTTTTTCTGTTCTTCTGCTTCCTGTTTTTCTGAGGCGAGTTTTGATCTTCTCTCTTTTTCTGCCTGGTATTTTTTCTCCAGCCGCTTTCTCTCGTCTTCGAGTTCCTGGATTTTTTCCTCCAGTTCCTGTATCTGCTGCTGTTTTTCCTTGCTGCTCCATGGAAGTTTCATGTTGAGTGTTGGAATCTTCAGGCTTAAACCGGTCACGGATACGGAAAGGTGTATTCAACGGCGTTATCCCGGGGAAAACCCTTTTAAGTTTCACAAGCTACGTCCTCTATAGTTGATCCCAAATGACTGAGTATACAGTTGAGGAACTCGACGCTGAAGGCGACGACGTTGAAATCACCGGAAGAATCGCGGAGCTACCAACACCGCGAGCAGTATCAACCAGGTACGGCCAGAAAAGGATTGTAACAGTAGTATTCGAGGACGACACCGGACAGGTCGACCTGACACTATGGGAAGAAGAAATCGACGCGATCGAGGAAGGTGCAGAAGTACAGATTGAAGGCGCCTACGTCCGTGAATGGGCTGATGACATCCAGCTCAACATCAGCAGGGACGGAAGCATCGAGAGGATCGACGAAGAGTAAAAAACTCAGATTTTCTCTGAGATACATATCCTAAAATTTTTCTTTACAGTCCACCTATTAACTACTATGCCCGGTAAAACCTACGTTGGCTACGGCAGTCTGATCTCACCTACAGTCGTCGCTGGTTACTTCACAGATAACAGGAATGAGAAGGTAAAACAGAAGTACATGGATAAAACCGGTTACGAGCAACCGGGAGAGATTGTGCTTGATGAATTCCTGGAAAAATGGAGCAGTATACAGGATGAGGTGGAGATTCTCCCTGTCAGGATACAGAGGTTGAGAAGAAGCTACAGTTATGATTCAGGAGGCAGTCTGATGCTTTCAGTACGTGAAAAATCAGGGAGCTGGATCAACGCAGTTGTAATCAAGAATTTGCCGGAGAAGCAGAGGGAAATCCTGGAGGACGTGGAATCCAGTTATCTAAGAAAGGAGATCCGCCTCGAGGACATTGAGGTCTACGATAGCTGTGACGCGAAGATCGACGATGAGCCTGTTCTCTTCCTCGCTGATCCTGAAGGCGAAAAATTTGATGTTGAAGGCGAGATCAACATGGTGTACCACAAGACTATCCTGGCCGGTATAGAGATTCTCGGCGGGATATACGGCGAGGAATTCGCGGAAGAATTCAAGCAGGACTTCCTCGAGACTACTTTCCATGGCGGCGAACCGCTGGTCGAGAAATAATTTTTCCGAGGCTGGATCCATTTTTTAGATTTGCATTCTCAAGAACCAGTTATGGGGATCGAAGACCGTATCCAGGAACTTGAGGACAAGCTCCAGAAAACGCCTGTAAACAAGGCAACGGAGAAGGAAAGAGGCCGTTTGAAAGGCCAGATCGCCCAGCTGAAAGAGGAAAAGCAGAAAAAACAGAAAGGAACAGGAGAAACCTCTGGATACGCCGTCGAGAAACATGGCGACGCAACAGTAGCTCTCGTAGGATTTCCAAGCGTCGGAAAATCCACTCTTCTCAACGAGTTAACTAACGCGGAAGTAGATACTGGCGCGTACGAGTTCACCACGCTAGAAGTCAATCCCGGCATGCTGAAGCACAGAGGTGCGAATATACAGATACTTGACGTTCCTGGGCTTATAGGAGGAGCTGCAGACGGGAGAGGAGGTGGAACACAGGTTCTATCCGTAGTAAGAAACGCAGACTTAATCCTGATAGTCCTTGATCCTGAAGAGATGCGCTACAAAGAAATAACGGATGAGGTCTACAAGGCAGGTCTCAGGACCAACATGGAGCCGCCGAACATGAAAATTGAGAAGAAGGAACGCGGAGGAATCAATATTTCATCGACTGTCGATCTGGAGCTCGGCGAGGAGACGATCAAGGATTTAATGCACCAGAACGGCTACGGCAACGCCGAAGTAATCATAAGAGAGCAGATGGATCTTGACAGATTTATCGACGGTCTCATGGACAACCGAAAATACCTTCCATCTGTAGAAGTTGTCAACAAGGCAGATATGCTGGACTCGGGAAAGGAAGAAAAATTTGGCGAGGAATACGACCTGTTGATCTCCGCGGAAACAGGTCAGAATCTGGATGAGCTGAAAGACCTGATCTTTGAACGCATGGGTCTTATCAGGGTGTACATGAAGGAGAAAAACGAGGAAGCGGATAAAGATGAGCCTCTGATCCTGCGTGAAGGCGACAGGGTGGAGGATGCACTGGATAAGCTGCCAGGCGATATGAAGGACAGGTTCAAGCATGCGAGAGTTACCGGTCCAAGTTCAAAATTCCCTGAGCAGAAGGTCAGCGAGAAACATGAGCTCCAGGATGAGGATATTCTCCAGCTTAACCTGAGGCATATCTAGATGGATTGAAACAGGTGTTCAGAGGCTCTGGGATTAAGAAAAAATTAAATCTAAAATACGGGCTGTATAAACCCTTCTGAACGGTTTTAAACGATTAGCGCCTTTCAAAGGGTTTAGGTTTATAAGCCTTCATGGTCATTTTTCGAACATGGTAGAGTCAGATTTTCTTGACGACACCGGTCACCAGATACCTGTTCAGTTCGAGAGGAAGAACTTCCTGGCAAGAATAATGGATACAGCCAGGGGGATTCTCGGTTAAGATATAGAGAAACTGGATTAGGAATCGTCTCAACTTTTCTTCTCTTTCCTTTCAACAGTTTATATCCCGTTACCTTCATCTCAGTCGGAGCAACAGTATTCAATAACTGGGACTGAAGAAAAATTTTTCCGAATGAATTGCATTTACAGCTCCCGCCGTGGGGAAGTAAAGTTAGGAAAATAAGAGAAAGCTTATTCTTCCATGAGCTTTGCGTTGATAACTCCGTCCTGTCCTGGTCGAGAAGTGATTCTCGCCTTTCCTTCCTCTGTACGGACAATTGTTCCCTTTGTAAGTAGAGATCTGCGAACGTAGTTACTGTTTGCTGGATTCTCAAGTACTGCCTCGATCTCGACGTTCTTGACTTCTCCGTCGACTGAAAGATTCGCGGTGTTATCCTTCCTGACGACCTGTTTCTCGTTGCCGCCTCTGGCGTCCTTCGCACGGACCTTTTTCTCCCCTAGCTTAGGGCTTGAAAACTCGCTTCCAAGATCATACTTCTTGGACTTCCTGTAGCTACGGGTTTTTCCACCGGATTTCTTGGTACTTGATCTATCGTGTCTAACAGCCATACCCAGTCATCAGTCCTGAAGTTATATAAATGACCTGTCGACAGGGCTCAACCGCGAAAACCCTTGAAGAAAACCTGAAACCCGGAAAAAGGTTGAAAACTCCTGACAGGATTTATATAAGTTGTGAGATGACTCCTATCCATAGGTGCAAGTTATGGCAAATAACAACAAACGTCCATTTGACGTACTAGACGGAGCAAAGGATGGAAACGTACTGATCAAACTCAAGAAATTCGGAGGAGAAGAAACAACAGTTTCAGGAGAACTACAGGCATTCGACAAACACCTGAACATCTGGCTCCAAGACGCCACAGTCAAGGGCGAAGAAAACACGACAGACTACGGACGACTCTTCGTAAGAGGAGACAACGTACTCTTCGTCAGCCCAGAATAAACAGATAATTCTACCGGAGGGCCAAAAACCCTCCCTCATACATATACCATCCACTTCGATGGGTCCGTAGCTCAGTCTGGCAGAGCACCGGGCTTTTAACCGTATGACAGATCGCTCCGACCTAACGGTCACCTGCGGTCCACTCCCGTTCGGGAGTCCAGCCTTGAACTGGATTGTCAATAACATCTGGAAAGATACCCGGCCGTCGTGGGTTCAAATCCCACCGGACCCGAGAATTCGTTACCACAGATTTCCCGCGAAATCTGTTTAAAGCAGGTTAACTCCCTAAAGGGAGTAGACTGTGGCGCTGGATTCTGACGCAAGTCGGGGCGAACCTGCCCCGGATATTCAGAAATTTCTAGGATTTAAGTCTACTCGTGAAGAATTCTATGCAGAAGGTGAAAAATTTTTGAACCTGTTCTTGATACTGGCGATCCTGCTACTGATTATCGGTATAGCAGGAAGTTTCACACCGGCGCTTCCAGGTGCACTGCTTTCAGCCGCCGGAGTTCTGATCTACTGGTGGTCGACGGGCTACTCGGATCCGGGAACGCTATTCATAATTTTCACCGTAATCCTGACGATCATGGCACTCCTGCTTGACTGGTTTTCGGGAGCTATCACAGCAAAGATGGGTGGTGCATCAAACAAAACCTCTTTCATGGCAGGAATAGCAGGAATCTTTGGATTCATATTTCTTGGAGGCCCGGTAGGAGTAATTATCGCGGTAGGAGGAACGGTCTTCCTGAGAGAGTACATGAAAACCGGTAACGCCAGGGATGCCCGCAAAGCAGGTATTTACTCGGCTATAGGTGTTTTTGCATCAGCTTTCATGCAGGCAGCGATAACTATCACAATCTTCATCGGCTTCCTGCTGGCACTGGTTTTCTAGGAAAAATTTCATGAGTGAAAAACAGGTTTAAACATTCGGAGAAAAATTCCTTCCATGAATTTTACCTTGCCGCCGAAACTTGAGAGAGGAGACAAAGTTGCGATCATACGACCTGGAAACGGACCGGCGAAGACCGAGTACCGTGAAGTCTACGAACTTGGACTTGAGCGGCTCAGTGAAAAATTTGATCTGGAGCCGGTGGAGTTTCCGACCTGTGATATGGGCTGTGAAGAGCTTACAAAGAATCCGGAGAAAAGAGCAGAAGATGTCATGGATGCGTTCAGGGATCCGGAGATCAAAGGTGTAATCGCCGCGATCGGTGGCACCGGCGAAGAAATCAGGATACTGAAACACCTGGACCCGGACGTGCTGAAAAACAATCCCACGAGATTCTATGGCTACTCGGACAATACTTCTCTGGCACTTTACCTCTGGGAACTAGGCATAGTGAACTTCCAGGGGCCGATGGTCCTGACAGAGCTGGCGATGCAGGGCGAGATGCATGACTACACGGAAAAATTCGTGGAAAAAGCGTTTTTCGAGGACTCGCTGGGAGAAATTTTCACTCCGGACTTCTTCACCGATGACTCACTGGACTGGGGAAACCCGGAAAACCTTGAGAAGACGCGGGAAACAGAGGAACATCCTGGCCTGGAGTGGTACAACACATCAGGGGAGAAGATCTCTGGCAGGACATGGGGAGGCTGCCTTGACGTCGTGGAGATCAATTTACAGGCGGACAAACCGGTTCCGGAGCCGGAGGAGGTTGAAGGAAAAATTCTTGTTCTTGAAACTTCTGAGGAGCTGCCGGATGAAAATTTTGTCGACAGGTTCATGATGAGCCTCGGTGAACACGGTTTGCTGGAGAAATTTTCGGCTGTACTCGTCGGACTGCCGATGGCCAGAAGCCATGTAGAGGAACATGGGAAAGAGGAAAGAGAGGAGTACAGAGATAATCAGAGGGAGAAGACAAAGCAGAGAGTCGACGAATACGCACCAGGAACACCTATCGTATTCAACCTGAACTTCGGTCATGCACACCCGATATTCCCGATGCCGGTAGGCGGAAAAATCGAGATAGACACTGGTGATAAAGAGATCAGGGTTCCGTTAGAGTAAAAATTTATCAATTATCTGAAACCAGTTCATTCGGGAATCCGACAGTCTTTGTCTCGTACTCGCCGCCTTCACCCGCTGGATGGAAACGATACTCATCCGCAAGCTCCAGCAACTCTTCAACATTTTTCTCATCTAGAACTTTTCCTTCCCAGCTCTCATCTAGGCCGCGGGCTGCTACATCAGTAATTTTCACTTCGAAGCCTTCCCTGATCAGCCAGTTCATGTACTGCTCCTGGTGGAACTGCCAGAGCGGGGTGAAAACCTTCAAACCAACTTTCTCCGCGACTCTATCGACGCGATCACGCTGATAAGAAGATTCTATCGCGCCGGCGACTACTCCCTCAACCCCGTAGTCTTCTTTCGCTTTTTCCAGTCCTTTTCTCAGGTCATCCAGTTCTTTTTCCTTTTCTCCCTCTGTATTTTGCTGTATCAGAGGTATACCGAGTTTTTCCGCCTGCCATTCTAGGTCTTTCTCCGATTTTTTGGAATCAAACATATAGCTGTCCTTGTTTTCTGATCTAAGTGTCAGCAGACATGAAATTTCGTTGTTCCGGCGCCACATTCTGAAAAGTGCGGCATTAGAGTCTTTTCCTCCTGAAGTCAGTGCCACAAGCTTCTTGTTTTCCTGTTGAAAATCGGAGATTTTCGGCTGGCCAGAAACTCGTAGGGTTTCGTCTTTCCGGTACTGGTTGACGTACTGCTGTTTCTGGGAGAATTCAGAATTCTTCGTCAACGTGTCAAGGGCTTTATCAAAATTTGAGCCGTATTGGGCCGCGACTTTTTTCCGCCACGCCACGCTCTCCGGTACGCCGAGTTTCTCAGCGGCTTTCCTCAGGACGTACTTCCTGTATTCTTCAGTCCTTTTCATCCCTTCGGGTAAACTCAGGGCGTGTTCTACAAGTTTTTCGTCCAGGAACGGTACCCTGAGTTCACGTCCGTTCCTGAAACTGATCACGTTGTCCCGGTAAAGATCTTCATGGAAAATTCCACGCAGATCCGAGAGACACTCCTTGTTCAGGTAGCCCTGCTGCCGGGCGTAGCCCGCGTAGAGCTGCTCGGAGCCGAAGCCGGTGAAAACCACTTGCTCGGAATTTTTTCTATTCTGATTTAATGAAAAATGGAAGGGAAGTGCGACCCCGAGTTTCACGACGTTTGTAGTTGAGAGCCAGTCCACAAGCTCTGGCAAAGTTTCCTGAACTTCTTCAAGACTGGCTTCGTATCTCTCCAGCTCGAAGCCCATCTCGTCCGCGACTTCCCTCGCTTTCTCGTAGTCTCGCGGCGCAGAAACGTTTCCATGCTGGATTCCTGCAGTGTAAGCGGTGAAGTCCTTTCCGAGTTCCTGTAGAGCCGCTGCGACAAGAGTTGAATCTAGGCCGCCGGAGAAAAGTAATCCGACGTCTCCTTCAGGTATTCTTTTCTCTACAGCTTTCAGAAAAATTTCCTTGATCTCTTCAGCAGCTTCATCTACATCCTTATCGGAATAATTATCCGGGAGCTCGAATAACTCCCGCTGTTCAAATGAAATTTTCTGCTTTTCTAAATTATACCTGAGAATTTTCCTCGGATGCAGTTCCCGTATGTTTTCAAATCCTTCTTTTTCCAGTGCCTGTTTCTCGGAGGCGAAGGCGAAGTTTTCCTTGTTTTCGTTGTACCAGATCGGGTTTACGCCGAGCCTGTCCCGGGCTAAAATTATTTCATCGTTTTTCTGGTATGCGAAGGCGTAGACGCCTTCGAGCTCCTCTAGAGCTTCGGCTTCTTTCTTGTCCAGAATTTTCAGCAGTAGTTCTGCATCGTTTTCTGCTTCAAAATCGTGTTTTTCTGCGAGTTCTTTCCAGTTGTAGATCTCGCAGTTCGCTGTGAGAATACCTTTGTTTTCGAGCGGCTGTGGTACTTCGCCGACTACAGGGTGTAAGCGGTGTCCGAGAGAAAAATTTTCTTTCTCTGTTATTTTGGAGCTTTTTCCGCGGTGTTCCAGGTTCTGTAGAATTCTCTCCGATGTTTCTCTTTCGCTGGCTCCTGTTATTCCGCACATGATATTATGATTGGACCGAAATTTTTTGAGTCAGTTCAGGTTTCGTACTCTGCGCCGAAATCAGAAAGTCCTTTCTGCGAGTTGTCGATCGCCTCGTAGCTCGCGATCACGTCCTCCATCTCGACCTCTACAAACTCAAGATCACGCTCTTCCAGGTAGTCGAGGATTTTGTCTGTCATCTTCGGCGCGACCAGTATTCCCCGGATTTTCCCAGAGTATTCTTCCTCGATTTCATCAACATATCTCTGTAGCTGGAGCACTGTGTTGTAATCCGGGTTTCGCTTGACCTCTATCACGACCCAGTTGTCGTCTTCGTCGCGAGCAAAGACGTCTATAAAGCCGGCTGGCGTTTCTTTCTCCCGTTCGACGACTTTCATTTCTTCTTCCACGATTTCCGGGTCTTCCTCGATCGACTCATGTATATCTACTTCGTGCCCGCGTATCTTCAGCTCGGACTTGTCCACCATCTTGTCAACTGTCAGGAGATCGATGTCCTCGAACTGAATCTCCACAACTTCATCCGGATTGGTTCTTTTCGCCTTGAGAATCAAAATTTCAGATTCATCATCTAACTCTTCGATCTCCACGGAGTAGGAGTCTACTTCCGGCTGCCAGTTCTTAGGCTGGTAGTTCTCCGGGCCGTGCACCAGTATCGCGGAGTCCTGCTTCTTGATAACAAGTCTCTCCCCACGATCAAGTTTCGACTTGGCGCGTCCCTGGTAGTTCACGGTGCATAGGCCGTACACCTGGACCGTAAAATCCCGCTTCAGGTACTCTTCCAGAATTTCTTTAGCTTCCTCCAGATCAGGGTTTTGCTCAAGTTCCTTCATGATTTAATTTGCTCCGTCAAATGTTAAGAAACATATACAGACTATTATCTAGAAGTAACAACATATTTAAGCTTGTTATCCTATAGGTCTCATACGTGAATAATTATGTCGACAGAAAACTATGATGGTCTACTTCAGGAGTCTGCTGATAATCTGAAAAGGGCTCAGAATGGCCTCCAGCATGGAGGCGTCAGTTACGGCTCTAGTGGTATGAGCGAGCCAGCTAATCCTGCGCCTGTGGTTTTTCAGATGCCAATGGCACTGAAGCAGGGTGCTGATTACTGTGAAGCTCTTGTGGAGCAAATGAGTGCTGAAGGAGGTCTTGATTCAGTAAGAAGAATGCTTGGCCGACCTACTTCGGCTGAAAAATTGAGAAAACAGGTTCCCAGTGATGTCGTACACTCTCTCTCTACGATGAGACGGAAGTTTTCAATGGAGGATTTACCTACGGAGACTTTGAAGACGCTGTACTCGAATGGGACAGGGTTCACGACGACGAGACGTACAGCATGACGGAGGAGCCTGGAGAAGAGTTTGACCCGATCAGGCAGGTTTCAGCGGCGCTCGACCAAGTTTCCACTCTACAGGACAGAACGCCTCTCTGAGGAATCCTGCTCCATTTTTCTCTATTTAAAATATAGTTTTATGCCGGTTCCTGGAAAAATCTTTAGTTACACGAGCTAGCTTTCCAATCTGTGGACTACACCATAAAGGACCTGCCGGAGTCGGAAAGACCGCGAGAGAAACTGGAAGAACACGGTGCCTCGGAATTAACAGATGTTGAACTTCTATCTATTGTGCTGAGAACAGGGACAAAAGGCAAGAATGTGAAGGAGCTTTCATCGGAAATCTTGAACTCTTACTCTTTGGATGAGATGGCCAGCCGGGAACTTTCTGACCTGAAAAATTTCCAGGGAATTTCTCGTGTCAAGGCCGGCCAGCTCCAGGCGGTGGGTGAACTGTCTAGGAGAATGAAGAAATCTGAGAGGGAAAAAGTCGAGTCGCTTTCCGATGTGAGGTCGATGTGTGGCGATATGAAGTTTCTGGAAGAGGAGGTTCTACGGGTTTTCTACCTTTCATCGGGCAACGAGCTGCTGCAGAAGGAGGAATTTTCTGGCGGTGTCTCTCAGGTAGGTGCTGAGCCACGGAAAATCTTCAAAGCTGCCCTGAACTCGAGTGCTGCGGCTTTAATTCTTGTTCACAACCATCCGTCCGGTGAGGCTCATGCGACGCGGCAGGATCTGGAAACGACGCGTGAACTGGTTGATCTGGGTGAAAAACTCAGTGTAGAGGTTTTGGATCACGTCGTTGCTGCTGAAGATTTCTTCTCGATGCGTGAAAGCTCCGATTTGAGTTTCTAGCTCGTATGTTTGAAGCGGTCTTTAAATATGTTGCGGTGTCCGCACTACCCTTTTAAAGTTTACCTGTGTTAGTTGTTAATGTCTAAGAGCAAATTTCTCCGTCTGCTCAAGGAGTGATTCAAACCATGGCTATGGATGTACGCGACCACCGACTTGTTCCAGAACACCGTAAAATGTCTGAAGATGAAGTTGAGGAGCTTCTCGAAAGATTTGATATCGAGAAGAAGAATCTTCCAAGGATAAAGAGTAATGACTCGGCTTTGAAACAGAAGGATTTCGAGATCGGTGACGTTTTCGAGATAAAGCGTTCAAGCCCTACAGCGGGCGAAACCACGTATTACAGGAGAGTTGTAGAAAAGTAGGTGTCATAAAATAATGCAAGAAGAATTCCTGGAGCAGCTGATCGACCGCAACCTAGTAAAACATCAGATCGACTCGTACAACCGTTTTGTCAGTACGAGGATCAAGGCAATACTAAACGAAGTAGAATCTATTGAACCAGAACTCCCTGAGGGAGAGGATCTGGTTATCAAGATTGTTGACGTAGATATCAAGAAGCCTAAGATCCACGAGGCCGATGGATCTGTCAGAGAGGTTATGCCTCGTGAGGCACGTATGAGAGATCTTACCTATTCTTCTGAGATCGAAGTAACTCTGACACCTATTTTCGAGGGAGTTCAGCAGGAATCCGAGGAAGTCACGATCGGAGAAATTCCTGTAATGGTTGGTTCAGAGCTTTGCTGGACATCCGAGATGGATGAGGAAGATCTGAGAAGCGCTGGAGAGGATCCAAAGGATCCAGGAGGTTATTTCATCATAAACGGCTCAGAGAAAACCATCATCGCGATGGAGGAGCTGGCGAACAACAAGCCTGTTTACCAGCATGACGGCGAGGAAGAGAAGTGCCGTATCAACTCGGAGAACCAGGGATATGTCCAGAGACATATTCTGAGAAGGAAAAAAGATATTGTAAACATCAGCTTCGCGAACGTGAAGAAGACTCCTGCAGTAGCTCTTATCCGGGCACTCGGGTATGAAACTGACAAGGAGATTGTCGAAGCTATCGGGGACGATTACGCTTCAGATGTCTACCTGAATCTTTACGAGGTCGACGCATCGGATCAGCAGGAGGCTTACGAGTACATCGCGAACCGTGCAGGTATTACTAATGACGTCGAGGAAAGGGTTCAGAATATTCTGGACGAGTACCTTCTACCGCATCTTGGACAGGATGAAGCAGTCCGTGAGGAGAAGGCTGAGTTCCTGGCTAAAATGATAAGAAACACGATCGCCCTCGGAAAAGGCGATATTGAGGAAGACGACATCGACCACTACGCGAACAAGCGTATGAACCTGGCAGGAGAACTGCTTGAGATGCAGTTCAGAAGTGTTTTCCTAGGAAAATGGGGTCTGGTCGCAAGGATGAAGTACAACTTCCAGAAGTCCGCGAAGCGTGGACGACTTCCAAGCCTTCAGTCGACAATCGTTGCTGACAAGCTCACATCCCAGATTATGGGAGCTATGGCGACAGGAAACTGGGTAGGGGGAAGAACAGGAATCTGCCAGAGACTTGAGAGGAACAACCGCATCAAGACTCTCGCGCATCTTAGAAATATTGTATCTCCTCTGAGCAGTGATAGACAGCACTTCGAGGCACGAGATCTTCACCCAACACAGTGGGGCCGTGTCTGCCCTATCAAGACGCCGGAAGGTATGAACATCGGACTCAGGACTCATTTCGCGATGAGTGCAGATGTTTCAACCGGCATGACTTCCAAGGAGAAGAATTCGCTTCGTGCGAAGCTTGAGGAGGCAGGAATCGATGCAAGGTGATTCAAAAATG
>UEZL01000016.1_pt1 | contig 17650 bp, 13 predicted proteins | sample 1903721 | NCBI WGS metagenome assembly UEZL01 (sample SAMEA4776353, study PRJEB27445) | saltern metagenome | biome: Hypersaline environment; feature: solar saltern; material: Pellet | place: Spain | collected 2012-08 | depth 0 m | reverse complement strand
AGAGTTTTCCTTTTTCCAGCCCGGCTCGAAGTCGTAGTTTATTCCTGAGTCCTTGATTTTTTCCGCTAGTTCCTCAAGTTTTTCCTTGGCGCATTCTGGTGTCAGGTAACGCCATTCCTCGCCGGATTTGATTCTTCGCCTGATCGCTGTCCCGGAGTAAACCTCGGGGTCGTGCATATTCTGCTCAACCAGTTCAAGCTCGGAAAAATCTTCTACAATTTCTTTAACTAGAGGGTTCTGCGAGATAACAGCGTCAGCTTGTGTTTTCTCCTCAATCTTCTCTATCCATTCCCGGTTCCCTTCATCAGTTTTCTCTTCGTCATCCACTCCAAGAACTTCGATATCCGGAAAGCACTCGTGGATAACAGCTTTACGTTCCTCAAAGCCTAGGGGGTTGTCCTCAGTCTCCTTCTCGCCGGCGCTGCCGATAACTATACAGAAATCTTCAAAATTTTCTCTGTATTCGTCTACAACGTTTTTGTGTCCCTGGTGGAACGGCTGAAACCTTCCTATGAAGGCAGCTTTCATTCGAAAATTTCTTCACCTGCTTCCTCGATATCAGATCTCGTTAACTCCGGAAAATCCTCTAAATCATATTCTTCGAGAATTTTTTCTCCCAGGAAATATTTTATCTGCCATGAAAAGTTTTCATGGTTATCTATAGAGATCTGAGAGCCTAGAGAGTCTTTTTTCTCATTCCATTCCTCTGAAAACTCCTCTGCGTTTTCTTCAGGTTTCCGGCCTTCTGAGTTCTCCTCCAGAAACATTAGGCCGAGGGTTTCTGCCAGCAGTTCCCGCCAGAGCAGCCCTGAAGGATCTGTTTTCTCGTAGAACCAGGATTTGGCGTATTCTTTTCTCACGACTTTTTCCAGGTCCTGCACCCAGGAATCGATTTTCGGGTTGAAATAGACCTGTGCGGCCTCTGAATTTATTGCTGTGCCGTGTGCGCCGTGTTCTGTGCTTGAACCGCTTGGCGCTGCACCAAGGTTTATCTCAAGCATCTTGTCTTTTTCCAGGATAAACTTGCAGCTCTCCAGGATTTCTTCCACTGTTTCACGTGCTTTTCTTAGTTCATGCTGCTCCGGTCGGATGGTGTAGCTCATAATTTTCTCTCCTCGGCTTTTTTCTTCCATTTTATGCTGCAGCCGACTGGATCCTGCTGCTCTCCCCGAGGATTTTTTCTTTTCAGCATTTTTTCGATTGCATCCTCCATGTAGTGCTCATTGATCTCGCCATCCGGTCCTGTCCGATCCGTGAGTTTCCCATGGTAGAACAGGCGGTGTCTCATGTCCAGCAGGAACGGATCCGGTGTGCATTTTGCACCGTATCTTTCAGCTACTTCCTGTTCAGTGTCTGCGAGGTAGTAGAAGTTTCTGGAGTCCAGGTCAAATTTTTCCACAAACTCCGGCATCTTTTCGCGGGAATCCATTGGATGTGTTTCTGCGTTCGGGTTGATGCCGACTACTGCGATGCTTGAGAATTTTTCATCCAGTCTCCTGATTTCCTCTGCCTGTCCCTGGACGAACGGGCAGTGATTGCACATGAAGACGACCAGTACGCCGTCAAAGTTGTTGAGGTCGCTTAACGCGACTTTTTCCCCTGTGTAGTTTTCAAGCTCGAACTCTGGTGCTTCGTCCCCGATCTCAAGTTCTGGTTCAGAATTTTCTGTCTTCGTCATGTTATATACTGGTGCGGGAAATTTTGAAGTCAGTTGTGGAATTTCTATCTAGGTCTTTAATTTGATCCTTGTAGATAAGTTAGATTGAGGATTATCTGGTTTCTGCGATTTAAACAATAGGTTTTTAGGTTTTGCATGGGTTTTTGATCTTTGTTATGAGAGAAAGAAACCCGATTATAGCGGTTATTCTATCTCTGATCACGTTCGGGATTTATTATCTGTACTGGTTCTATGACACGAATGGGCAGTTCAAGAACGAGCTTGAGGATGATTCTCATCCAGGTCTGAGAACTCTGGTGCTTCTATTCCCGCCTTTCGGTCTGATCTCGCTTTACAAGCAGGCGAGGTCATGTGAGGAGGCGACAGACGGCCATGACTGGCTTCTGATCTTCCTGGCGCATATAGTTTTTGCACCCATCGCGATTTTCGTGATTCAGAGCGATATCAACGACGCAGCGGCCTGAATTAATTTTTCTTTTTTATTTATCTTTTCTAGCTACCACTATCCCGCTCTGGTCTCCCTCGTCAAGGATTTCTACATCGGTAAACCCTGATTTTTCCAGTATTTCTTCGACGTCTTCCCTCGTGTAGAGGTTGATATCCATTATATCTCCGGCGTAGAATTTTTTCCCTGAGTCTTTCTCCGTGAATTCGAAGGAGAATACGTATCTCGGGGTGCCGTCTTCGTAGACTGTTGTTATCGGGTTTTTGACCTTGTAGTTTTCTGTTTCGCGGCTCCAGATGGAGCAGTGCCCGTCTTCGTGCTTCTTCACGTTCGGGGATTTGAAGTCGAATACGAAAACTCCATTCTGGGAGATCAGGCCGTGTACTTTTGTGAAAAGTTCCTGCATGTGCTCCTGGCTCAGGTGTGGTGTTGTGCCGAACAGGGTGAAGACGTCTGCTTCTGTTTCCAAGTCAAGTATGTCCATTTCCCTGAACTCTACGTTTTCCCTTCCTACAAGGTTCTCCGCGATTTCCAGCATTGCGCCGTTGAGGTCGATTCCCAGGACTTCTGTATCCGGATTTCGCTCAGCCAGGATTTTCGTCAGTCCTCCTGTGCCACAGCCGCCGTCGATAATTCTTGACACGTTTTCAGGTGCGTTCTCCAGGGCGATATCCGCCTGTCCCTCGTACTCGTAAGTGTTGCCGTAGAGGAAATGTTAGATACCAGCTAGGTCCTGGTAAACATTCATTTTCTGGCTTTCTCCATTCCTGATGCGCTCAATTATACTCTGAATCTCGTTTTCGTACTCCATAGCCATGGTTTTCTGCTGTGTTTTCAAATTTTTTCGGGGTGCTCCAAAAAAATAAAAGCGATCGACGTAATACTTCGTAATATGAAACACCATACTGATTCTCAGATCTACCGGAACGGAAACTCGCTTATTCTGGCATACGACCACGGAACAGAGCACGGACCTGTTGACTTCGAACCGATGCCCAAGTCCTCGGACCCGAAACACGTCTTCCAGGTCGGAAGACACGACGCAGTCACAGCAATCGCACTACAGAAAGGAAACGCAGAATACTATCGAAACTGGGAGGAAGAAAACAACGTAAAAGACGGAGCACCACTGCTCGTCAAGCTAAATGGAAATTCTGCTCTTCCAAAAAGAGAGGACTACTACTCACCGAAACAGTGCAGCGTGAAGTACGCACTTGAAGAACTGGGTGCTGAAGCAGTCGGATTCACTATGTACGCAGGTTCCGTAAACGAAGACAGGATGTGGAAGGAGTTTAGAGAAGTTCAAGAAGAAGCGAGAAAGTACGGAGTCCCTGTCGTCATGTGGAGCTACCCACGTGGAAAAGGGATAGAGGAAAACGATGAATACAGTGGACAGAAGGATCCTGACGTAGTCGCGTACGGAGCACGACTTGGACTCGAGCTCGGCGCTGATATGGTTAAATGCAAGTATCCTGGAAGACAGGAGGACTGGAAGCAGCTCGAGGAAGCAGTACCTGGCTTCAAGACTGTCATGTCCGGAGGATCCAAGAGGAGCGATAAAGACTTTCTTCGGGACATCCATGATACTATCGAGGTCGGTGGAAACGGTCTCGCCGTAGGTAGAAATATTTTCCAGCGCGAGGATCCGGAAGAGCTTCTAGATAAACTCGAGAAGGTAATTTTCGAAGGCAAAGACGTAGAAGAAGCAATTTAGCGTGGTAAAAATGGCTAATGAAGAGACCATTGACGAAATTTTCCACGCCGTTGCAGAGGTAGCTCCACATATATCGTCAGGTCTTCTCCACAGGAGAGAGTACGTAGGTGAAGAAAATCCCAGTAACGAAAAACAGCTTGAAGCAGATATATGGGCCAACGAATTCCTGAAGGAGAAAATAACATGTATAGACGGTGTAGGCGAATTTGCCTCGGAAGAAGAGCACGAAATCATCGATTGCGGTGAAGGTTTATCGGTCACAGTGGATCCACTAGACGGTTCCTCAAATATACCTACAAACAATATAGTAGGGACAATTGTCGGAATCTATGATAAAAAACTTCCATGTTCGGGTGAAAATCTTGTATCGGCTTTCTATGTGGTTTACGGACCTTTGACGAGTTTCACTGTTGCAAGAAACGGACAGGTAAACGAATACGTACTGGAAGAATCTGCAGGAGACGAAGTTGAACTGCATAAATCAGCTGAAGACATAACTATTCCCGAGCCTCACGTGTATGGATTTGGAGGGAACAAGCACTGGACAGAAGAATTCAGACAACTTGAAAATGAAATTTCCCAGGAGTTGAAGCTGAGGTACGGCGGGGCACTAATAGGCGATGTAAACCAGGTCCTGCACCAGGGAGGTATATTCGCATACCCTGAGAGAACAGACACGCCTGAGGGCAAACTCAGACTGCTCTTCGAGGCAAATCCAATGGCTTTCATATTCCAGAACGCCGGAGGAAGCTCAACCAACGGGGAAAAATCCATTCTGGAAATAGAAGCACAGGAAATCCATCAGAGAACACCTCTCTACCTAGGCAACAAGAAACTGGTCAACAAACTTGAGAGAAAACTCAAGTAATGGACTTTTCTCCTCCTACATTTACTTTATTTTACTTTCTTCACGGATCCGTGGTTTTCCAGAACCCTATATTCTTCTGTCAATTCATAAAAGACTGAAGAGTCATTTGGTTCCTGTTTCCTTCCTAGAGGTGTGATTCATGAAAGGTTTTACTGAAAAATCGATGATCAAGATTTCTGTATTGTTTCTAACCTGTCTTCAAATTCTGGCCGGTACATCTATGGCGGCTACAGTCTCAACCACAGATCGGGTGCCGAATTACTTCTCGGCCTCGGATAACTCTGTGAACACGACAGAGTTCTTCAGTATACCTTCAGACGGTGGAGAAACTAACTACACGTATCAAGTCAACTCCACAGGAGAATGGAAGAACCTTACTAATCTAGAGGATTTTGATCCTACCAATCTTGGCTCAGAAGCCACTGTAAAATTCAGAGCCAATGACACAGATGGATCGGGCAACTATGACATCAACACAACATCCAGTATAACCGTAGATACAGAGAAGCCTGAACTTAGAGGAGCTTCAAGATGGAATGACGACGATAGTCATGTAAGGACAGAGATAGTGGTTGATATAGTAGATGATGTTTCTGGAGTTGATGATAGCACTGTTTCAGATAGTAATCTGGAGATAACTCCAGGACAGATAGACAGAGTGGATGTGGGAGACTTCATATTAATGGAAGATACAGTTGACGCAAAATACGTAGATGTAAACATTAAAGGATCAATACAGGATAAGGCAGGTAACAAACTGTCCTCTGGAACTGTAACTGCCTGCTGTATGGGGAAGAAACCTGTTATAGAAAATCCCACGATTGATACGGAAGGCCCGATCACTTCCGGAGACGAAGTCTCGGTCAGTGCTGTAGTCACAGATAACGTGGAAGTCGACAACGTCTCAGTTGAAGCGCAAGAGCTTGGAAGAGAAAAAGTCTGGATGTACGATGAAAACAATGACAACAACTTTACAGCAGAATTCACTGTATCTCCTGAATCAGAACTCTCAGGCGATGGCTCCAAGAAACTTAGTGTAGTGGCAAATGACACGAATTCAAACGAAAACAGTACAAATACCGGTTCAATACTGCTGGACACTACAGCACCGTCGATTGACAGTTCCGGACAAGTGAACAGGAACGGCTCAAATGAATGGACGGATGTAGGAGATAAAATAGTCGTAAAATTAAATGTTTCAGATCAGACAACTGTTTCCTCAGTTTCAGGTAACGCATCAGAGTTCAACTCAACTCTCGAACTGTCTGAATCTGGAGAAGCTTCGGATTACAAAGGAGTTTTTGAAGTAGCTGAGCCAAGTAATGATGGAGAAAAAAGTGTCAAGATAAATCTTGAAGATTCACTGGGCAACTCAAGGACAGTGAGTCTTGATGCTGTTGGCGTTGATAACACTCCTCCAGTAGTTTCTGAGGCAGAGACAGGATACAACGATGGGCTTCCTGATACAAGAGATGACATCATGATAGAGTTTGACGATGAAACATCGGGCCTGGAGACCAAGGAGATAAACAGATCGGTTTTCAAGATAGAAAATAAATCTATAGATTCGATGGATATCGACAGACAGTTCCAAAATACTGAAAACGTTGTAAGAGTGTATATCGAACTGAAGGAAGATCTGGATACAAATTCCATTCCGGAAATTGAATTTAACAGAAGTTTACAGGATAAAGCCGGAAATAAATTTGTGGAAAGTTCTTTTGAAGCCATCGATGGATTAAGGCCTTATCCTGTGGCCGGCGCATTCTTTGATAATGACAAAGACGGCAGAGTCGATCAGATTAAGGTGAACATTACCGAGAATATAACTTATGAAAATCCTGAACAAACTCACTGGAGTCTAGATGACGGGAACATGAACCTGGATATGCAGGAATGGCAGGTCAAAGGCAATCAGATAATCATTTTGACGGAAGGAAATCAGGGTCATACAGGATCACGGAGAGATGTTACTCTCGAATACGAAGAGTACTATAACGGGAACTTACAGGACTTGAATGGGAACAATCCTTCAAACACAGAGATCCGTCTGGAAGACAGGGCTGATCCGGTAATCTCGTTTAATAAAGGAATAAACTTGGTCTCACTACCAAGCAGAAGCGGAGAATACAGCATAGAAAGCCTGCTCAACAGCGAAGAGAACAGTAATGTTTCAGATATAAAATCTATCTGGAGATACGCTGATGGTGAGTGGCAGACATACGTGCCGGGAAGAATCTCAAACGAATTCACAGAAATGGAAAGCGGAGAAGGATACCTGATAAAATCAAAGGACAGCGGAAAAATAGTTGCAGATATAGATCAACCTGTAAAACAGGATGAGAAGCCCTCAGGCCAGACAATCCACAAGGAGAGATGGAACCTGATAGGAAACTATGGAGAAGGATCGATAGAGTTGAGAAGAACGGCTATGAATCAGTTGTTTACACTGGAAAGAAATTCAGGTGCCATAAAATCCGTTCTGACTGAAACTGAAGATGGAGCCTACAGGCAGTCATTAGAAATGGCTTCTGGAAAAGCCTACTGGGTGTCATCCGCGGAAGATACTCTCTACACTCCTCTATACAATGAAGGAGGCCTGAGACCGCGTCCGGAACCGCCTCTGGGCGACCCAAGTTTTTAGGTGAAAAAAGATGGATAAAAACATATTTTTTCTAACTCTAGTCCTTTTTTCAGGCCTTGCACTGGCCCAGCCAACACCTCCGCACGAAGTATACGGAACAGTCCAGTATACAGGAGAGTTCGACGAATTAACTGTAGAGGCATTGAATAATAGAGAAGAGCTCTCATTAGTTACTCCTGACGAACAAGGATACTATTCAATCAAAATCCCTTTAAGCTACGAAACAGCAGAAATAGGCCTTGAAACCGGCAAGAAACACGAGATAGATCTAAGTTCTGCTTCAGTAACCGAACTTCATCTAGAGGCTTCTTCACAGTCAGAACAAGACGCAGCCTCCTTTAGTGCATCTTCCGGTAGTTCTTCTGGCGGATCATCCGGAGGATCTGGAGGCGGAGGTCTCCTGCCAGGACAGGAGGAACAGGATCAGCAGGATAGGGAACAGGTACCTGAGCCGAGAAGTGTTTCTGCAAATGTTTCGGGTGATAGAGCTCAGGCGAGGGTTGGAAGAGTTGAGGCCAACCAGACGGTTGAGGTTGCGATCCCTGACCAGGCAAGCAGAAATGCTGTTGAATCTGTAAGCTTCAGGGCTGCAAGTGGTTCTGACAGTGTTGATGTAGTTGTTAGGGAGCTCCGGGAGAAGCCACGAGACGTTGGGGATGCTGGTGCCAGTGTATACAGGTACCAGGAGATCAATGTCTCAGGAGTGGCCGATCAGGAGATTTCATCGACGGATATCACTTTCCGGGTTAACAAGAGTTTCCTCGATTCCCAGGAGAGAACTGTTGAAGAAGTTGTTTTGAAGCGTTTCAATGATGAAAGCTGGGAGGAGCTTCCAACAAGATTCAGGGAAGAAACAGGGAATGCATACAGGTTTGTGGCAAACTCTGGAGGATTCTCCTACTATGCGATCGCTCTCAGAGATCAGCAGTCTGACCAACCCGATGAACAGCAGGATGCTGGTAATGAGACAGGGATGAACGAGACTGGCGAAATCGAGCAGCCTGAGCAAGAAGGAATTCCTCCGTGGATTCTAGGTTTACTGCTGATTATCGCAGGTCTGGCGATTCACTTCAGGGATGAACTTACGGACTTTGTCGTTGATCAGATGCCTGTAGATGAATCAACAGGTGCTAAAGACGAGTCTGAAGAGGAACCTGAACGGGAATCAGATGACGAGGAAGACTCGGAACAGGAAGAGGATTAAACCTCTTCATTTTCTTTTTCCCTTTATCTCTCTTTGAAATTTGAAACTAATTGATTCAACCCAGCATTTTTCCTTTTTTTCTGGCGGGCTTGAAGGCTTTCTCGGTCAACAGCATCTCTATCTGACTGATTTCTTCCGTGTTTATGTTTGAATCCCAGTAATAGTTTTCGATCTGGTTGAGCGCTCTCACCGAGTCTTTCATCGCTTCGGCGTCGTATGTTCCGTCCCTGTTGACTGAGTAAGGCATTTCCTCAAACTGTTCGATGAGTTCGGTGATTTCCTCGCCGTTTCGTCGAGATCTTCAGCTATCCTGTATGCATTGTCAACCGCTGCTTCGACTTCTATCGGTTTGTATTCCTGTTCGTTCTCGATCATGTTGAATTCTTTGGTAGAAATTTTTATCTAGAGTTCAGTCGAAGTAATCCATAACGTTTTCCCGGTCGAAAATATTTTCCTCACCCACCTGTTTCTTCAGTTTCTTGCCTGTCTTTTTTCCTATCAGTTTCTTCAGTTTCTCAAAGCTGACTTCACGGATCTCCTCCTGATCTCTGATTCCGTGGTCGTAGAGTTTTCTTGCCCTGACTCGTCCGATCTGGTCGTACTTGATCAGGTTCAGCAACTCTTCTTTGATGCCGTGCTGAACTCTAAGCCTTAATTTCTCCAGGTCTTTGTCTATTTCCCCGTTTTCATCTATTTCCTTTGTCCTGGCAAGTTCTTTCGCACCGTAGATCAACCAGTCCGCGTTCTGCATCTTCGCCCTGATTCCTCCCGGTGCAATATTGTACTTTTCCATAATCTTTTCCTCATCCATCTCCGAGATCCAGGCCCGCATCATGAGCGAGTTCTTCATATCCTCTACGAATGAGTCATAGGCCATATCCCACTCCTCGGGAACAGACTCCAGCAGGTATTTCTCCGCGTCCATCAGAGCCTGTTCGATCTCGGAGTACTCCTTGTCCTTTACACGTGGACTTGGCTGCATCTCCGTGGTTCTTGAAAGCATGAAGAGATACGAGACAGGTCTTGTATCTCTATCTTCAGATTCCTTGTACTTTTTTGCTTTCTCCAGACTTTCAATCATGCTGTGCGCGGAATCAGGGTCAATGTAAAGTTCTGAAACTCGTTTACCGGTGGTTGTGGCCTTAAATTCATCTTCTCTCAGGAATTCGTAGTCTCTGAGCTGCTCGATAACCTGCTTCAGTTTCTGGTCTACCTCGGCCATAGTCCCGTACTGGTGGGCGTAGAAAGTTTTCCTGTAGAACTTCAGGAGTTCTTCCTCTGTAGTACAGAACCTTGATGCCACTAGAGAAAGGGTATGCATCCTCAGGATAGGCTCCGCGGCCAGTTTAGACTGGATCTTCTCTGGTTCTCCCTGAATATATCTCTCTAGAATCTCAGTTTCCATGCCAGGATTCTTCGCCAGAGTAATGGCCTCACCTCTGTCATCGTACTTCGGTCTGCCGGCCCTGCCGGTCATCTGCTCGTACTCCAGAACCGGTATAAAGTCCATGCCGCTGCCCGTGTACCGTTTAACATCTCTCAAAACCACTCTGAACGCCGGAAGATTTACACCGGCCGCAAGAGTAGGAGTGGCGGAAATTGAACGGATTAAACCTTCTTTAAACGCGTTTTCCACGAGTTCTCTTTGTTCTGTAGTATTATGTGCTATTATTCCGTTTGTCACGAAGTTTTCAGTTGATGTGCTGATGTCGTAGAGTTTCTCCGGTTCTTTCTCCTCTATTCCGATGATTTTATCCCAGTATATGTCGGATTTTGCTATCTTCTGCAGTTCTCTGTCTTCGAGTTCCTCCGCAAGTTTCTGGAATGTTTCTCTCTTAATCGGATTTTTCTGATTCTCAAATCTGGATACTGTTGCTTTTGGAACTTCGGGCTCAAGATCTGACAGGCTGAGGCTCCTTTCCTCCCTGATTTCTCTTGCTTTACTGCCGAGAGTCGCTGGTATCACGTCTTTCTGCTTTCTACCTCCTTCCGGGTTGATCTCTATGGCTTCATCAAGTCTGGATTTTTTCTCTGCATGTGTGAAGCCTATTTTATCTCTGTACTTTCTGAGCTGGTCGGAGCCGTATATCTTCAGTCTGTGGATATCTCCATTTGTACGGATCTTGTGATCTCCAATCTCTGTTTCCCGACCATCTGTATCTCGTCTGTCTCTATATGGATTTATACCGAATCTCAGGAGCGAAGTATGTAGTTCTGTAGCAAGTTCTTCGCTAGCAGTGTAGAACTCGATGCATGAAGCTCCTTCTGAGTTTTTCCTACAGTTTACCGAGCCATCAGTATCGAAAAGACCTCTGATATAGGAGGCCATTAATCGGTCAGAAAGGCCTACTTCCGGTATATTCAGGTTCTGCGCTTTTCTTTTCCTTGGGATTCCGAAGAAGTCGTGAAGGATGTCAGAAATTGCTTTGGAATTTAATGAATACGTTTTAAGATCGTCTTTTTCTCTTTCGGTAACTAGGATATCTCTATCAAATTTTTGATTCACTATTTCCTTAAAACGCTCAAGTATCTTTTCCTCGCTTCCACTCAGTTTTACTGCACTGCTCTGGATGTATCCGTCCCCTGCTACAGCGCCTATCAACCAGGCCAGATCCTTATCTATTTTTTCAGGTATTTTAATAGGCTTCTGCCCGGCTTTTGACATGACAACATCAAGATATTGCTCAGGGCATTCTCCAAGTTTCTCGCAGATCTCCCGAAGACTTCCGACTGAGATATTCCGATCATCCGTGTACCTTTCGCTGAAATCCTGTTCAAGGCCTTCAGTATCGATACCTTCTACCAATTCGACAACTTCATCATATTTTCCGTATGTCCTGACTTCATCGCGGAGAAGACTCCTCATTCCGGGAGTTTCTACATCAAGAGTGATTTCTCTCGGTGCACCAATCCTATCATCTTCCGACAGATTCTTTGATTTTATCCATTCCAGACCTTCCTCGGTAATTACAGGCAACTGATGATTCCTGCTGACATTGATTTCTCTGCCTCTACCTGTTTTTATTTTCAGAACCGGCTTCTCATCCATCTCATACTTCTCATGGATTTCATTCTTAGTTATACTGTAATCTGAGAGACCTAAAGCAGTTTCTTCACCGTTTTCTACTAGATCTTTCATCTTAGAGAAGCTACCGTCAGAATGCATGACAATAGAATCGCCCGAAAGGCAAAGTCCTGCATGATGGAATGCCGCACCTTTCCTCACGTTCTTCGCCAAACGCTTACACTGAGAGGTAGGGTTTCCAAGCACGTTTTCGATATCATCGGCGATTCTCTGGAGCTCCTGCTTCTCCTGCCTGTCCAGGTCTTCCTCTGCAACCTTGGCACACCGGTCACTTTCTTTTTCAGAGCCTTTCCTCGATGAACAGAAAATTATACACTGCTTGTCCATTTCAAGAGTGTTTTCAACTATGTTCTGCGTCGCCCTGCCGTGTCTGTCCTCCACAAACATTTCCTCGGCGGCGTCCTCTCCTGAATCATTATTCTTTATCTTGGAACCGGTTTTAAATCCTGAAACACTGTTTTTATTATTTTCAGCCTGTTTTACAGACTCTCCGTCACCTTCATAGAATTTTACCTTGTTCTGCTGGTGTATACCTTCTTTCAGCTCTACAGGCCGGTAATCCGACTCGACAAGCTCCGCGTCAAGCCACTCCGCGAGTTCACCGGAGTTCGAAATAGTGGCGCTAAGCCCCAGTGACTGGAACTCTAGGATGTCCCTGAGTCTTGTAAGCGTGACCTCCAGCGTAGGGCCTCGATCAGGAGAAGTCAGCAAATGAATCTCATCCACTACAACAAGACCTATCTCGTGAATCCATGAAGGACTATGCCTTAACATTGAATCCAGTTTCTCCGAGGTCACGATAACGATATCAGCGTTCTCCAGGTAATCTCCGGACTCGTCCTTATCGCCGACACTCATCATGACCTCAAGATCCCCGTATCTCTCGCTGAAATCCTGGTATTTTTCGGCAGCAAGAGCCTTTAACGGGACAATATACACCGCAGTCTTTCCATTACCGACTACCTGATTCACCATCGCCAGCTCGGCGATAAAAGTCTTCCCTGAAGCAGTAGGAGCAGCCACAACCATATCCTCACCTTCCATGAGACCGGCCTCAACAGCCAGTTCCTGAGGAGGATTCAACTCCGTAATCCCGGAATCCATGAAATCCTGCTTCAAACCATCCGGAATCGGCAAATCCTCAACAAGTCCAGAAAAACCACTTTCACCCGATTTACCGCCAGATTTTTCAGAGGGCATAATAGAGAAAATCTGGTCGACAAGACTTTTCACATTACCCTGAACCTCTCGACAAAAAATATTCTCGGGAAAAATTCTTTTTCACAGAAAACCTCACAAACATTCCCAAATTTCCATGAAAATTAACGTGTAAAAACAGGATTTCAATAGCTCTAAAACCCCCTAAAGAGGCAGGATTATGTACGAAAACCCTCTCAGATAGATAGAAGAACTATACAGCCCTCTGAAGAGTTTATATCGATTGGTTTAAAAGAATTAAATACCTCTATCAAGTTACCGCGGTAACTCCGCGGAAACTTACAGGGGGAGAAAAACAGTATGAAAACAGCACAACGGCTAAATCGTACTTTTACAACTATTTCTCAAAAATCCACAGATCAACTCATCAAATTCTCGGAATTCGTCCGGAGGTGAACTTTTGATATGAAAGACAAAGCAAAGAACGCACTCAAGCACAAGGTCGAAGTCGCAGGCAAGACCATCCCAACAATGATTTTAGTAGGTCTCTTCCTAGTCGGAGGAGGAAGCGCAGCTTTGCTCTCGACTTACGGTACGGTTTCTGGTACGGCAGATGTTGATCAGGCAGTCTACATCGAAGGAGCATCCGATAACACTCTGACTGCTGGATATGACGGCGATCTCACAGCAGGAAGTACAACCTACCAGCAGTTCACAGTAGCGAACGACGCAAATGTCTCAGCAGATGTCAAGTTTGACAGCAACGCTTCAGAAGTTGCTGGAATTACACAAGAGGTCTACGGATCTGCTTCAGATCAGCAGTTTAACCTTGAACAAGGAGGAGATTCAGGTTCAACAGTAGTTGATCAGACTCTCCATGTGACTGCTGATCCGGGATTGAACTCTGTAACTTATCGGGCAGAGCTTCCGACGGATTACTTTGAGACAAGTGCAGCAAACGCTAACTTCCAGGTTTCGCCTACGGATAGTGATTTGGAAGAAAACTATCAGCTCACCTATTATCCTGAGAATGGCGATGATAGTTGGGACTGGAGATTTATGACTCCTTCAGCTTCTAAGAACACGAAGGAATATGGGAAGGAAGATGTTGAGGCTAGAAGTGAGGTCCAGTCTGTCGATTATATAGACAACTCTGGAAGTCCTGATGTATTGGAGGTAACTCTGTCTGCTCCAGCTTACAAACAGTCGTTTGGTTTCCAGGCGACTGATGGAGGAGAGGGTTATGATGGATTCCACACAGCAGGATTCAGTTTCGCCGACGAATCAACATCAGGTCATCAAGTTGTTGACCAAAGAGAGGAAGTCTCAGAAACTGTCTCAGTTCCGTCTAAAGGGAGCTCGACCTTTGTTTCAGAGACAAGCTTCGCTCTCAACCTTGCTGGAGGCGATTACACGGTAGGCCTTCAGGTTGAACCTGACACTTCGCAGGAAGAAGTAACACAGACAAGCTAATTCCTCCTCTTTTTCTTTATTTCGAGGAGAGACAAGCGGCGCTGGCGCGTGATTCCGGTGTTCGATTCCCGGAGCCGCTTTTAACATGAAATATCTCAAAGTACTCGCAGCACTTGGAGTTTTGGCGTTGGCAGGTGCAGGATCGGCTGTAGTCTTGGAAAGCTTTGGAACTATCACAGGAACAGCTGATGTGAAGCCTGCTATAAAGATTGTAGAAGTAGATTATGAATCGCAGTCTGGTACGGAGTACGTCAAGCTGTATAATCCTTCAGATGCTGACGTGAGCTTGGGTTCATGGAAGGTTTCAGATGGAGACAGCGATGACGAGATCTCAGGTTTGACTATTCCGTCTAAAAGTTATGCTCTACTACTTGGCGAGCCTGCTAATACTACTGATAGAGATATTCCTAATTATGACAAATTCAATGCTATTGGCTCTGGACTTGCAAATAGTGGTGATAAAGTTTTCCTAGAGGCGTCAAGCGAATTAGAGATAGATTCTGTTGTTTTCACAGATGATCCCTGTGATGGAAAAACGCTTTCTGTGGATTGGGAGACGGGTGATAAAAGCTGTGTTGATACTAGTTATGATTTCGAAGGTGAGTTGAACTGATGAAGAAGATTATTTTATCTCTGATTTTGGTGCTTTTTGCGGCTTCTGCTGCGGCTCAGCCGCTTCAAAATTTTGATTTCAGTTCGGAGTATGATTTAACTAGTGGCGGGGATATCGCTGTAACTGGCGGTGAGGCTGTGCGTGGTACTGTTACTTTTGAGAATCAGGTTAACCGTGATCTGCCGCTTGTCGTGAAGCTTGAGGTAAGTTCGGATGAGATGAGGGTTACGGGTGAGGAGTTTAGCCTGGATGTTGCTGTCTTGTCAAGTAATGCTTCTGATGGAGAGATTCCGGTTGAAGATCTTTTCAGATATCCTGATAATTATGAGGAAGATGAGATCCCGCCTTATTCTTCTGACGATGATTCAAGGGTTACTCGGCTTGAATGTAGTGTTTTGAGTCCTTCGAGGAATTCTTCTGTTTACAGGTGTTTGAGTGACGGTGAGGAGATTGTCTCTCGTTCGGGTTCCCGTTCGTCTTTCAATAATGTTAGTGTTGAGGCTTCTGCTGTCCCGAATATTATGCCTGGAAGCTATAATTTCGAGTTGAAGGTTCTGTCCGAGGTTGGGGTCGCCGGTGAGACTGTGAATAAGTCTTTAAATGCTTCTGAACCTGTGAAAGTATCTACTTCGGGCAACGAGACATCAGTTATGGTCAACTCTTCTGCAGAGAGTAATGTCACTGTTCAGCAGGTAACAGAAATCTCAGATCCAAACCCCGAGAGTGATGAGTTTGTAGGCGGTGTTTCTGTTGATGTCTCGAATAGTTCTGGAGAAGTAGATGCTTCTGGTGTCGTAACGATTTCCTATGAAAGTGATTCCTACGACGACGATGATGTGAACGTGTTTTTCTACAATGACACGGAGAACACGAATGATTGGGTGAATATTGGCGGCACGCAGTATCCGTCGAACAATACTGTTTCTGCCGAGGTTTCTCATTTCTCGACTTACGGTGCTTTTGTCGAGCAGGTAAGTGATTCTTCAGGTTCCGATGAGGAGGATGAGAGTAGTAGCGCAGGACCGATTTCTTTCACTCCTGACGAACAGGAGCAGGATTCTCCGCAAAATGAGAGTCAGGGTCAAGATCCGGGATCAGAGCCAGACGATGAATCGCAGCAACAGCAGGAACAGGAATCTGGCGAAAATCAGGAACAGTCTCAGTCGGATTCAACGGAAGATACAGGCTCTGAGAACACGGGAACAGATGGAAGCCAGTCTCAGGGGATTACAGGGCAGTTTGCCTCCAGTCCTTCAGGTATAGCGGCACTGGTTTTTGCTCTAGTTGCGTTGATACTGGCTTATCTTCAGTATTCGGGAAGAGTGAATTTCAGAGATAGAATACCTTTCTAGACGTGTTCGCTTTGAGTCCATCTCATCTGGTAATCCGGGTGGCTGAGGCACATATAGCCTGTTCCCTGTATGTGTTTCTCTGAGGCACCTAGTTTGGCGGACGGGCGTCTGTAGTCTATAATTATTTTATCCAGGGTAAGTTCTTCTTTGTCGAAATCTTCAGGCTCCACTTCATCCAGTTCTCTTATGCATCCGGGGCAGTAAGGTTCCTGGAAGAAACCTTCCGAGTTTATCTCTTCCTGGTCCTGTTCGGCGTAGTTGAATCCTGCAGTGTCGGCGTATCTTCCTGAACCTTTAACGAACTGTGCAACTTCCTCGAGTGTTTCAAATGAATCATATGCTTCAGCGCCGTCATCGACTCCGTGAACGACCTCCCCGACGCACTTTCGGGCGAGGTCAGCCGGTCACGCAACGCTTAGGCGCGCGCCACCGTGAATGGAGATATGCGAATCGCACTGCTTGGCGGCACCGGCGATATCGGGAAGGGACTCGCGCTCCGGTGGGGCCACGACACCGACCACGACATCATCCTCGGCTCGCGCGACCCGGAGAAGGCGCGTGCGGCCGCAGACGAGTATCAGGAGATTCTCACAGACCACGGCGTCGAGACGAAAATCACGGGGTTCGTCAACGAGATGGCGGCCGACCGCGCCGACGTAGCCGTCCTCGCCGTCCCCGCCTACCACCTCACCGACACCGTCGAGGCGGTCGCCGAGAAGCTCGACGACACGGTGCTCGTCACGCCGGCCGTCGGGATGAAGCGCGACGACGACGGCTTCCACTACAACCCACCGCCGGCCGGCTCCGTCTCCGCGCTCGCTGCCGACGCCGCCCCCGACGAGGTGTCCGTCGTCGGCGCGTTCCACAACCTCGCCGCGGCCGGACTCACCGACCTCGACACCGAGTTCGACTGGGACACGCCGGTCTTCGGTGACGACGACGGCGCGAAGGCGACGGTGATGGAGCTTGCAGCCGAAATCGAGGGGCTGCGTCCGCTCGACGTGGGCGGGTTGGCGAACGCCTCGGAGGTCGAAGCGCTCACGCCGCTGCTCATCAATCTCGCGAGCGAGAACGAGGGACTCCACGATCTCGGCGTGAAGTTCTGGTAGGGTCGGCGACCGAGCGCACTCGTCGGTGCGGCCCGGGTCGCCACGCTGTTCGTCCCGCTCGCGCTCGTCGTGTGGCTTTCGGGATTACCGTTCGTCTTCCCGAGTCTCGGCCCGTCGGCGTACGTGCTCGCCGTGAGTCCCGACGCCGACACGAGCCAACCGAGCCGCGTCTTCGGCGGTCACCTCATCTGACTCGCTGTCGGGCTGGTCTCCTATCACCTGCTCGCGTCGGGGCTCGTCCTCACGACACAGCCGGTCGCCGGGTCGCTCGCGGGTGGGCGACTCGCCGCGAGCGCGTTTCTCGCCG
>UEZL01000013.1_pt1 | contig 19260 bp, 18 predicted proteins | sample 1903721 | NCBI WGS metagenome assembly UEZL01 (sample SAMEA4776353, study PRJEB27445) | saltern metagenome | biome: Hypersaline environment; feature: solar saltern; material: Pellet | place: Spain | collected 2012-08 | depth 0 m | reverse complement strand
AGTATGAAGTCAGAGCTCCAAGTAGATACAGAGAAACCTGAAGCAGTTGAGAAAGTGCTGAAGCCTGGTCTGGACGACAACAAACAGGTAAGGCATGAGATTATCTCAGTAAAAAATCAGGTGAGGATTGAAACAGAGACACAGACTCTCGGACAGTTAAGGGGAGCTACTGATGGAGTTTTCAGGCTTACAGGTTTAGCTAAAAAGATACTAGAGAAGTAAATCATTGAGGTGAAGTTTAAAATGACAGCTCAAGAAGATGCACAGAACATTATGATGGAAATGCAGCAGGTACAGGGCCAGCTGCAGCAGGTAAATGCTCAAAAAGAACAGACAAATCAGGAACTTCAGGGAATCGAGAAATCTCTGGATGAACTGGAAAAAGAAGACGGAGGAGACGTTTACAAATCCGTTGGAAATATCCTGGTCTCGAAGAGCAGGGATCAGCTGATCGACGAGCTTGAGGAGAAGAAGGAGGATCTCGAGGTCAGGCAGAAGAGTCTGGATAAGAAGGAAGAGAGACTCCAGGAAAAGATGGAGGAAACACAGCAGAAGTTCTCAGGTCTTCAGGGGTGAAGCCTAGTGGCATCTCTGGATTCAGTAGTTCAGCAGATGAGAAATCTTGCTGAAGACGATTCTGTCCCCTCCAATGTCTCTGAAATGCTTGTAGAGGCTTCTGAAATCCTTGAGAATGAGGAAAAAGATCTTTCTGTCAGGGTTAACTCGGCTTCTTCCGTGCTTGACAGAGTTTCAAATGATCCTAACATCAAGCAGCATACAAGGACTGAAATCTGGAACCTGGCTTCAAAGACTGAAAGCCTCAGCTAGGCATGAATAAGCTATAAAAGTATCCAAGGCTTAATTGCAACTAGGAGGTAGCTAACTTAATGGCACTTGACTTTCTGAAAAAAGACACAGACGACAACGACTCGGATGAAGTAATAGAAGACGATTTTGTGGAACTCGATGCAAAGATGACCGAGGGAAACAGCAAAGTAGTCATCCGTGCAGAGACACTTCAGGAGTTTGAGGACATTGAAAACGTCCAGGAACACCTGAGAAACGATCACGTCGTCTGGATCAATATTGGGCCTCTAAAGGGTAGGGATATGACCAACCTGAAGAGAGCCGTCAATAGATTAAAGAAGACAATCAAGGCCATTGATGGAGACATGGCAGGAGTTGATGAAGACTGGATTGTCGCATGTCCAAGCTACGCTGAAATCGCCAGAAGTACGAAAGAAAAGGGCAGCCAGTAACTACGCCATATTTTTTGTTTAAAATTTAATCTAATCGGCTCCCTGCGCCTTACTTATACCAAGCGCATCGAGAGCTTCTTCCATTCTATCCTCCAGATAGGTCACTCTTTCACCCATTTCTCCTATTCCAAAACGCACAAATTTCTGTACACAGTCCTTGCAATACTTGTTGCCGTCAAACTCGATTATATCATCAGGTTTCTCTGTAGGACCAAGTTTATTCTCAGGCTTAGTTCCTCCCCAGTCAATTATTTCACCGCAGTTATTGCACTTGACTTCGTATACCATGAAAACAAGTTCTCTTTATCCTGCTTATATTTTTTGCAGAAACAACTGGAAAATTATCAGCTGATACACGGAAAATATTTGGTTCAGAAAAGATGAGATAGATGAAAATAGAGGGAAATTTTTGGCTAGTTTAGCCTGATTGCTTCAAGGTTCTGCGGAGCCGAAGTGTCTATATGCAGAATCTTGTGAAGCGAACTCGCCAGCGAGAAACACTTCTTCTCCTCACCGTGGTTACAGAGCACCCGGTTCGGACTGGACCTCAGGTTCTTGCAGTAGTTGATAATCTGCTGCCTGTCGCTGTGCGCAGAGAATCCTGAGACCGTGGATATATCCAGGTTGATGTCAACCTGTTCATCACCAATCTCAACTTTTTCAGCTCCGCTCTGGATCTTTCTTCCAAGCGTACCTTCGGCCTGATACCCTGCAAAGATTAGTGCGTTCTTCTCATAATGCGCCAGCTTCTTCAGATAGGATAGGACCGGGCCTCCTGAAAGCATTCCAGAAGTGGTCAAAATGATTCCAGGTCCTTCTTCATAGACTTGCTGGCGTTCGTTGTAACTGCCGATCGACTGGATGTTCTCCTTCAGGAAAGGAGATTCATCCCTGTGAACCTTGTCCTGAACCTTCTCCGACAGGAATTCTGGATAAGCAGTGTGAAGAGCATTCGCAGCTTTGATCATACCGTCAATGTAGACAGGATAATCGAAGTAGTCACGATCCATCTCATCCGCAAGAAGACCGAGAACCTCCTGAGATCTTCCAACGGCGAAGACAGGCACGATAACCTTTCCTCCCTTGTTCAGAGTCTGCTTCACTTTGGAGAGGAACTTCTTGTTTGCCTCGTCTCTCGGAGTCTGTTTATCGTCTTTTCCGCCGTAAGTGGACTCCGTAATCATGGTTTCAACGCGCTGGAAGTTCGTATCCGCGGCACGTAACATCTCCGTGTTATCATAGTTGTAATCACCAGTGTAAAGGATGTTATGAAGTCCTTCACCTACATGAATATGGCAGAGCGAGCTTCCAATGATGTGACCGGAGTTTTTCAGTGTCAAACGCATATCCGGCGTGATATCAGTTACTTCTCCGTACTCAGGCGTTATAGTTCTCTTGACCGCCTTCTTGATATGAGAAGAATCGTAAGGCGCCTTGTTGTTCTCACTGTGCGCGAGACCGATGTAATCCAGTGTAAGCATGATCATCAGATCCCGTGTAGGCTCTGTACAGTAAAGCGGGCCGTCGTATCCCATCTTGTACAGGTAAGGAATCATTCCACAGTGGTCCATGTGTGCGTGGCTCAATACAACTGCGTCAAGCTGCTGAAGATCCAGTTCCGGTGCGTTCAGGTACGGATAGTTGTCCGGAGTACCTGACTCGGCACTGGGATTAACTCCACAGTCAAGCAGTACGTTCGACTCCTCCGTCTGTAGCAGAAAGCAGCTTCTTCCGACCTGTCGGCAGCTTCCGAGAGTGGAGATTCTGATCCATTCGTCGCCGACGGATTTCTTGAGCCGAATCTTCTTCCCGACGTCGTCAAGAAACTCTTTCCTGAAATCAGGATCCTCGACTGTCAGTTCACGGGCTCTATCGACAACTTTTGACTGAATAGCCGGAACCCTTTCGACCTGTGGAGCCCAGAGAGTTTTCTTCCGGATTTCCTGTAGACCGGAGCCTTTCTTCCCGATTACTGCTCCAGGTTTTTCCGCTCTAATTATCATTTTTCCGAGGCTTGGCTGGAAGATTACATCATCCAGTCCCGCATCATCATCCAGAATTTCCTTAAGTTTCTTTTTGGCATGGCTTGCGTCTTTTGAAAGTTTCTGGGACGGCCTTACCTCTACTCTTTTCTTTACCTCCGATACAATTTTCTTTACAGTATCAGAGTTGTCTAGGAAGAATTCTTTGCTTCCTGTGTATATTACGATGTCTGATGCTTCGTACCTGAGATCATCTACCTGTGCGTTTGCCGGTAGTAGATCTTTTACGTCTTCTAAATCTTGCATTTTATTGTTTCACCAAAAATTTCACGTTAGTATAAATTTAATCCGGGAGGGTTGCTGCCCGGCAATCGAAAATAACTGAGGTGGAAAGTAGAATAGGAAACCGGAAATTTTTATTCCAGCTTGGATTCTACTGTCTTGTCGTCGAGAACGTTGAATCCGTCCTCTGTGATCCCTGCGACCATTACTCCGTTTCCGGAGGCTGTGTCTCTCTCCATTGCTGCCTGGATTGCACGGGTCGCGAGTTTTCTTCCTTCTTCGTGATCAAGTTCTTCCTCGAATCCGTTTTCAAGGACTCCAAATGCCATCTGGCTTCCGGATCCTGTCGCGGTGTAGTCGTCGTGTCCCATGACTCCTCCTGCTGGGTCAAGGCTGTAGACAATTCCTTCGCCGTCCTGTGTTCCTCCGAGGATGAACTGATTCATGAACGGCATCATCTTGTTGCCGTGAAGGATGTTTGAAAGCAGTGTTCCTGCTCCTTTGATCGATAGTTCCTTGGTCTCCAGCTTCTTGAGGTTGAGCTGGGAGCGCATTATTCTTACAATTTTCTGTGCATCTCCGACACTTCCGGCGATCGTCAGGCCGATGCTGTCGTCCAGTTTGTAAATTTTCTTGGCGTGCTTGTTGCTGACCAGTCGTCCTCCAAGAGCTGCTCTCTTGTCAGCAGCCATTATCACTCCTTCTTCCGTGGTCAGTCCTAGCGTAGTAGTTCCGGTTTCAAACTCATCCATCTTCTTTTCCTGCTGCATTTGTTCTTTCTGCATGATTATCACGCCCAGAGAAACTCGTGGACAAAAGACTATCCATCAACTCATGATTAGCTCTTTATCTTTAAATAGGTACTGAGAAACCTTTCCGCAGAAAAACCAGTAGAAATCCGGAAAGGGTTTAAATACGTTTACCCTATCACAGTCGTTATGGCACAGTCATCAATTAAGGGTGGACACGTTCTACCCCAAAGTGCATGCATCTAAACTTTCAAAATCTTCTAGCTACAGCTTTTCTCAGGTGAATTTCCGGTGAACTCTTCAGGAAGAAATACTCGAGAAATGGAAACCGGCAGTGAAGAACTCTCCGTGAATAACACTGAGGAGATGCTTGAACCTGAAAGCGAGGAAGTCTCGGGTGGAGGGCTCGACTACGATGAAGTCCTCGAGGAATTTACCGAGGTTTTCGCAGAAAATTATGAGAACAACGTCGCTCCGACCGGTATGGGCGTCGAAAGTGAAAACCCGATTGTCAGGAAGCAGGACGGAGTTATGCCTCTTGCACCTTCCTTCCAGGGAATCATCAGTGAAGGCCTCTGGGAAAGTATTGAGGAGGAGCTGGAGGAGAACGTTGACGGCTACGGCGACGAGTTCAGCTTCGAGCTGAAAGGAGTCAAGGAGAAAGGTCATTTCGAGGAGATGCCTTCTGATATGGCTGTAGAGGTTGCCGAGGATTCTGAAGACGTAATCGATGCTCCGGCTATGGACTGGGAGATCGGACCTCAGATCGAGATTGACTCCGGAGCCTTCCAGGCCAACGGCTCAGGGAACTTTGGAGTACTTCTCGATGTATTGACAAGCTTGAGAGAAGGAACCAAGAAATACATACAGGAAAACCATCCAGAACTCGAGTTCGCTGAACAGGGCCTCACGAAACAGTTCCGTCAACCTGAAGAAATTCCAGACCAGGTCGAGAGAATTGATGGAGAAGGAGACAGGAGGGTTATTAAACGCGGTATCGGCGAAGACTTCGGCCGCAATGAGGCGCTCGAGTTTTCTGAGGATTTCTACGATCACTTCAGCTCGATCGAGTACTGTGCCGATTATATTTCAACAATTTTCGGGCCTCAGATCATGGAGAATATGTTTGGAGGCTCCACACAGCTCACTTCAGGTCCTTGGCACGAAGGTGACGAGGATTTCGACCTCGATGAAAAGATGAGCGAGGAAATGGCGTACAGGATTATCTTCGAGGGAGGTTTCGACGTCCTGACCTCAAGCGTCTATGAAGACGGAGAAAGAAAAACAGACGTGAACCAGGACTACTGGGAAAACTCAGCTTACGGCCAGCACTTCCTTGACGACGCAGACGTGAGCGAGGAGGCTCTTGACAGGACAGGAACGCCATGGGAGATGATAGATGCGGTTGTAAGCGACGAGGGTGAAAGCGGAGGCTTCCAGAGCATGATCAATCATTACATGACCAAGCACAACATGGCTTGGATAGCACCTCCTGATGAGGAACATGTTGAGTTTGAAGGAGAACTTCCGGATGATTTCAATTATGAGGACGTAACTCTATTGACCGTTGATCCTGAAAACCCACAAACACCACAGCAGTACATAGAGGAAGGTGAAGCCAGGTTCACTAAAGTTGTAAAGGACGGATCAGGAGGTTTGAAACGAGTTACTGGTACAGTAGATCTTTCAGGTATGAGTGAAGACGAGGCGAAAAATTATCATATGGAGAACTTCGGCGAGGCTCATATCGGGGGAATGCATCACGATGTGCGGCCAAAATTCCTGAACGGAGGCTTTGAATACAGGAACTCCCGGCAGAACTATGAAAGCGAGCCGAGTGTTGCTCTTGCAAAAGCTGCGATCATGCCTCACGGCGACAAGATCGTGGATGCCTTAGAAAGCCGAGGTGTAGACCCAGCAAATCCTGATACTGTCCCGGATTACGATAACCAGGAGGCCTGGACTGAAATCTTCAGTGAGGTATACGACGATGAAGTAATGGCGACAGCTGAATCTATGGCTCCAGAGTATGCGGAGGATTTCCGGGATTATGTAGAGGATAGGCTTTCAACTACCGAAAAAGGAGAAAACACATTGAATCCAAGAGTGATTTAAGAGGTTCAATAATGGATAAACCCGACGTCTATGCACTGGTCTACGGAAACATGGTGAACTCGGAGAGGACAGCGAATTACATCAAACATGTTTCTGGCGAAAGCGAGGTTGAGTTCGACGAGAACCCTTCAGAAATCAGAATTCACAGCGAAAATCTTCAACCGGTAACTCTCTCAGGTTACAGGAGAGATTTTTCGCATGAGATGACTGATGACTTGCTTACCGGTCAGTGGGCTGAAGAGTATGATTCAATGCTGGAAATGCTACAGTCCCAGTATCCAGGTACAGAGAACCGTGGAGCACTGAACATCCAGGAAGAAGATGGAAGCGAGATGAACGCGGTACTGGTTCCGATGACAGACGAGGAGCTGGAGTTCTACGAGGACGCGGAAATGGGATACCGGTTAGAAGAAGTGAACACAGATCATATTGATTCGGAAACCGATCTTCCGGTTTTCACTGCGGTAAGTCATAATACAGGTGAAGCCGAACCGATAGTAGGCTACGTTGAGGACTGTCTGGATTCATGGAGTGACTGGTCCGACGAATAAGCCGACAGATTCCTCGAGACCACGCATGTAGGCGGGCAGACACTTGGAGAATGGATGCGGAGAAACGGAAAGAGCTGACACAACCTTTAAAACCGTTAGGTGATTGACTAGAAAGTACAATGTCTAGTATGGCTGACCTTATAGGAGAACTTGATGTAGGCTCGGTCAGCCTTATCGCTATCATTATTATTTCAATTATTGCTTGAACAAGGTCCTAACCGTAAAACAGAGTGTATGAAACGGGCGGGACCTTGAAGAACTAGATTCAATTGCCTGTTTCTGCGCTCTAACCCAATAAAAGGTGGAGAAAACTAGATGTCGGTAAGCCAGAAAAAATTCACAATCAACCACGTAAGACGCACTCTCGGCGAACACTGGAGAGAAAACTTTAGCAAAAACAATCAATTCAACGTAGGCGCAGAGGTAGAAGACCTCATCTACGACGATGAAGGCAATCCTATCGGCAACGAGGACGCCGAGGAAGCGCTGAGAAACCTCGTAGAAAGTGAAGGTGTCAAGCCTAAGGAAAGAGAGATTGACGGCGAGGAAAAACTTCTTGGAACAAAAATTGAAGACGAAGACCTCCAGATGCATGAAGATTTCGAGGCAGAAATAGATACTGACTACCATCCGGCGCAGAGCGAGATTGCCACTGAAGTCTTCAGAAATCCTGCCGACATGGTATTCCGTACAGAAAATCTCCGAAACCTGAGAGATCGAAATCTTCCAGAAGGACACAGTGCTCACGAAGAAGCATTGATGCCGGAACTCGCGCTACCTGGAGAGGAACCCGCAGCAGACAAGAGACCGAAGCCTAGATATGAAGGTCTCAGAAGCCGTCATGGTGAAAGCTTCGATTCTATGGGATGGATCGCGTCGACACAGTTGAACAAAGGCACTCCTGTCGGAGAAGAGAAATCAGTGGAGAATTTCTTCCACGAGTTCTTCAACGGCGGAGATCTTCCAAGCATGCTTGACGTTGCACCGGTCGTCGATGCACTGTTCGCGAACGACCCTGTACTGGAGGAAGAAGATGATGTCTACGAAATGGTTGCAGAGGGAGGAAGAGACATGGTATACGACCTCTTTGTTTCCGAATCACCGGCAGTTCTGCGGAACGGAACAGAGCGGTGGGGAGATGTTCTGAATCAGGCAGTACCGACGAATGAGAACTATGGGTATATAGAGGATCTCTCGGGCATAGAGGATCATGAAGACTACATAGATATGGTTATGGAGCGGCCAATGATTCTTTCACCGGAGTTAGATGCCGATCAGATACAGGTTCTTGATCCTGATACACGTGAAGCTGTTGGAACAGCATCCGAGGAATGGAACATGGATTCTACCTGGGTGATGCCAGGGCTGAGTGGCGTAGAAGAATCCACTGTTTCTTTCAAACAGTTCCTTGAAGACAAACAGTATCTTGGAGAAGTTATGGTCGAAAAAGACGGCGAAGAGAAGTTGATGCCGGTCAAAGTCGATCATAGTGATCTCAGCCAGTCGGAGTTCGAGGATCTGGCGACAGTTGACCGCGAAGAAGGTGATGGATACTTTGAACTTCATAACACCTTTGTCAGGCCAGATATCGCCCCAAGAACAATGGTGTGGTCGAGTTTCGTTCGTCCAGCAACAGTCCTAGGACCTACGAAGCACTTCTGTCGAACATGGCGATGATGCCTATGCACAACCAGGTTCAGGAGTTTCTGGCGGCCTACGGTTTGAAAACTGAGAACTCTCTCGAGTTCCGTGAAGACGCAAAGAGAAACGGTCTTGATGCCGAACTTCCAAACGGTAAGACTGTTGAAGATGTCCATTCTGAGGGACTCGTGAACATTCTTTCAGAGGGTGTCCGCCAGTCTTTCTCCGGCGATGAGCTGCCTTACACCATGGAGATGGTTCTTGAAGATGTTGACTATTACGATGACTTTGAAGCATATCTAGACTCCGAGTTCGATGATCTTAGAGATTTTGCAGAGTTTACAACAGAGCTCTACGACGATGGAACTGTTCCTGAACCAGGAACCTATGAGATGGACGAATTCGAGTCCGAGTACGAGGAATTCGTGGATTGGTTTACGGAAACCTATCAGGAGACCATGAGCGGTTACCTGGATGAACCTACAGAGGCGGAAAAGTTTGAAGAAAGAGTAAACGAAAACTCAGTTGATCAGGCCACGAAGACAAACGTGAGAAACATGCATGGTGAAGCATAGAATGAAAACTGAAGATGTAGCTGAAGAGTTGATGAGTTATGAAACAGTTTCACCAGTAGAAAACCCAGAAATTTTCCAGTTCCTGAAAGGAGTGCTGGAGCAGGAAGGCATTACCGCAGAGATCCATGAGATCGACGGCGTCTACAATCTAACCGCGAAAACAGGTGATTCCGGGAAACATATCTGTCTAAACGGTCATCTTGATGTTGTGGAGCCAGAAGGCCAGTGGAGCATAACAGAACCGTTTGATCCTCTGATAGAAGATGGAAAACTCTATGGAAGAGGCGCTACTGACATGAAGGCAACTCTAGCAGCACAAGTGAAAGCATTCATTGATTTACACCAAGATAGCGAGTTCAATGGACAGTTAACGCTTATGGCTGCGGGCGATGAAGAGATTGGAGGGCACAGAGGAACCAAGTACCTCGTTGAAAACATGTACCCGGAAAATGAATTTGACTACGCACTTGTAGGAGAGGCAACAGACCTGGATATCCAGGTCGGTACACGTGGAGTACTCTGGCTTAACGTGACGTTACGTGGAGAGGGAATACACGCCTCCAGAGCTCATCTAGCCAAGATAAACGTTATGGAGGCCTTACCTGACGCTCTTGACAGGCTGAACGAGCTTGATCTTAGCTACTCGAATAGAGGATCGCTGCCTGAACCAAGTTCAGAGGTGACCAAAGTTGAGACAACTAAAACATACAACTCCGTGCCTGGAGAACTTGAAATCGGGATGGATATACGCTATCTTCCAAGCCAGTCAATTAATGAAATAGTCCGAGAAGTGGAAGAAGCTCTCGAAGGTATTGAATGCGGATACGAAGTCGAAATAGAGCAGGATCACGGAGGTGCTTTCGAACTTGAGGATGAAAAATTCCGTGAAGTTACAAGTTCTGTGCTCAACGCCGTCAGAGGTCAGGAACCGAAACAGATTACAGATGGAGGAGCCAGTGACGGAAGATTCTTTGCAGAAAACGGCACACCATTTATAGAACTTGGAACAAACCAGAAATCTGTTCACGGCGAGAACGAGTACTGCAAAGTCGAGAACTTGAGGAAACTCAGGAAAGCATTCTACGAAATCAGCAAGAAACTCGCTGAATAAAAGAAGAAAACTCCTTCACCCTCCTCTTCCGCATTTTTCTTTCCTTTTATGTTCTGTAAAACGAATTCATCTCCACACCTATTACCAGAAGGATATAAAAAACTGTATTGACTCTGTTAGAATTAATGAGTTCTAAACTTGTCGCCGGAAACGTATCAGAATTCTTCTTTGGCGGCAGCTTTAGCTTTATGCGATAGAGCAGGCCGCAAAATTTCAGGCTTGCTCGAATCTTCTGTAAGGTGATTACAATCAAACAGAGCTACGACCACGATACCAACGCACGCAACGAAACTACGCACGAGAAAGGTGAAAAATCCGTATGAGCGTACAGGCCAGCGAAAGCATCAGCGACGTCCTGGAACCCGACAACGAAGAGACGATGAACCAGGGGATCGATGAGGACGCGGAAAGGGTCCGGGAAGCTGATTTCGAGGAACCTGAAGGACTGACAGCTGGCGTCGAAACAGAATACTTTATAGTGGACGGGAACGACCAGCCGATCTCCGAGGAGGAACGGGACGAACTTATCGGGAAAGGCGAAGAAGTCGAAGGTCTGGAGAACTGGGACCACGAGCTCGGAGCGTCCATGGCAGAGACCGCATCTGACCCGATTAGAGGCATCCAGGATCTTGGACAGCTGGAGGCAGCAATCAGGCAGCCGGAGGATGAGATGCTCCGGAGGCTCGAAGGCACGGAGTACCAGCTTATCAGGAGCGGCACCAACCCTAACCAGGATCTCGACGAGATCGAAAGAACAACAGAACCGAAGTACGTGGAGGTTCCGGATGCCTACGGCGAGATGAGAAGACGAAACGTCGAGGGCCACGATCTTGATTTCTCTGAAGATTTGGGAGTCGAACGAATCACTTCAGAGTTCGGTTCGGAGGATAGTATCAATCCGAAGAACGAGGAACTCCCAGCAACGATCTCCTCTACTCAGCTGAACGTCCAGGCGGAGGACATGGATGACGCTATAGAGAAGGCGAATATCGGCTACGCGATAGCACCCTACATCACTGCACTGTCAGGAAACTCCCGTTTCGTCGATGGCAAGGATCTTGGCCACAGCGACACAAGGGTCGAGCTCTGGGAGAAAGCCTTCGACATCGGAAACTTCGAGAAAGACGACATCGATATAGGTAAACTGGATGAATACTTCCAGGACTTCGATGACTACATCGAGAGGATAAAAGAGCAGCCGAGGATCGTCAACGACGAGTCCCGTGACACGATTGACGAGGAGACACGGGAAGCTGTCGAATCAGCTCCCCTGGACGTTGGACAGGGTATGTACTGGAAGGATTCCCGGATAAAACTTGTGGAAGGGCCGGAAGTGAAGGACGAGCTGATCGTCGAGTTCAGGCAGAACTCCACGCAGCCCACCGTCGCCGAAGACACCGCCGTCCACGCCTTCTACCTCGGAAGGATGGCCTACGAGGAAGAGCAGGACTCCGATCTACTGGACATCGGAAAGGTCAACCAGAACCGCTACCAGGCCATGAGAAAGGGTATGGACGCGGAGCTCTATGACTGGGAGACCGGTGAACTCAATGAAGTGGGGGAAGTCCTTGAGAAAGAGATAGAGAAAGCGCGCCAGGGGCTGGAGTACGCCGGCATCGAGGATCCGGGCTATCTGGAGATTCTGGAGGAGAGACTTGACCAAGGACTCGCACCTTCAGACGAGGTCGCCGAGATCTACGAGGAACGACTACCCGAAGAGGGAGAACCCGGATACGAGGAAGCAAAGAGAGAAGCCGCGATGGATGCCGTGAAGACTATAAACATGACTGACTACGAACAGAGGGTGCAGACAGTATGAAAGTCAAAAACATCGGCGGAGACGATCCTGACCACGTGGTCATGTACTGCGTCCACGGGAACGAACCCTGTGGAAAGCTAGCGGTCGACAGGATACTCCACGAGGAACCAGAGTTCCAGAGTCCTGTAAAACTGGTTTTCGCGAACGAAAAAGCCTTCAGAGAAGGGAAGACACACCTCGAGGAGGATCTGAACAGAGCCTGGAACTCCGGAAACAAGGGAACGCACGAATCACGGCTCGCGGAGAAGATCAAGGAAGAGATACAGGGTAAGACAGTCCTGGACATCCATTCCTCATTCTCCCATCCGGAGGCGTTCGGACTGATCGTTGAGGATCCGGAAAATTCCAGAAAGCAGCTTGACTACCTGGGACTGGACCATGTAGCTGATATGAGAGAGGTGTACAGCTCGAAGATACAGGGCGTCCACCGGGTCGCCGTGGAGTGCGGCTACACAAGGTCGCAGAAAGCTATAGAGAACGCCTACAACGTGATCAAAAATTTCATGAAGGCGAATGGCATCCTGGAAGGCGAGGCCGAGAGAAACACTCCTGAAGAGTACATGATGTACGGGAAAGTGACTGGAAAAGACTACCAGTTCACGCACAGGAACTTCAAGAAAGTTGAGAAAGGTCAGGCCTACGCGATCCGTGGAAAGGAGAAATTGAGGGCTGAGGAGGATTTCTACCCTGTCCTGATGTCCACGACAGGATATGAGGACATGATCGGGTTCAAGGCCGGGAAGACGCAACGTGGAGAACTGAGAAGCAGTTAAAAAACTTCAAGCCACACAATCGGGTATGGCTTCAGCACGACGCTACACCGAGACTTCTTCGGAAGCAGCTGGAGCCGTATCCATGCCTATGCTTATGCAGTAGTTCTGCTCGCAAGTTTTTCAGAGCGGGCAGCTTTTTCTTGAGGTGAACACACAAATGCAGAGATACTACAACCCTACAGCACATCCACGCCGCAAAAACTTTACAGAGACAGCAGGAGGTGAAAAACTTTGACCGTCGAAACAAGTGATCCTGAGGATTTCGACACAGAATCTCTCTACGACGATTTGAGAACTCCTGAAGAACCGGACGCAGTACCGGACTCGGTTCACACATCCGTCGACCTGAAGGCACTTTACTTCGAGGAGAGCGACAGCTTCGAGGTGGCCATCACCGAGACCAACGCCTTCCCGGAGGCACAGGAGTACTGCGACTCTATCCATGAAGAGGAATGGATCGGAAACACCGTGGAAGCTCTGACCTCACACCTCCCGGAACAGGAAAGAGACGTAGTGGTGAACTTTCCGGGCCATGCCTTCGACGGCGATCACAACTGGCTGAAGAGCGAAAAAGATGAGATCGCCGGTCGAATAGAGGAGGAAGTCGGAAACTTCGAGACCACCAGGGACGGAGAGGATCTCAGAGTCACGGAGGAAAAAGTGGAACTGGAGGGTGAGGACTTCGACTACGTATTGAACCTGAGCGACATCGGCGATCCTCTCAACGACTCGGTATCGGGAACGGAGGCAAGTTCGAGGATCGTGAACGCACCGACCGCTGTCTGGAACACACGCTACCCGGAGACAGGGAAAGCTGGTCTCCAGGACGTCACAGATGACGTGATAAAGGAGCTGGGAGCCGATGGTGTTCACGTGCCGGAGAATCGTTCAGTAGAGTACTTCTCTGGTGCTGTCGGTGCGGCACAGAGCTTCTTCCAGGACGGCGACTCCGCAGTCCTGAAAGGAGATTTCGGCACCCACGGAGATGAAGTTGTCTACCTGGACAGGCAGGAGTACGAGAACCTGAGCACCCATCTCGGCGTCTCGATCGAGGACTACGTAAGGAGCCAGGTACATGAAGTCGAAGAACGTGTACGTGGAAAATCCACGACCGGACACGATTACTCGCTGTTCGACGACTCAGGCCAGTTCAACGGACGTGGAGAGAGCGATACCGCTGTTGTTGAGAGAGCAGTCGAGGACGGTTTCGAGGTCGACGGTGAAGCCGCGGAGGTTCTGAATTACGACGGGAGGCCAATCGACCTGGTTTTCACTGTCTGGGATGCCGGCGACGAGTACGGGACAGGCGCGACCATAAGGGCCTCGGAAAAAAGCGACACGATCAATGCGAACTGCGGCTCTCAGAACTTCGACCTTGTTCCATACACTGACGCATTCGAGGAAGAGATCTACCAGGGTGGTGAAGGACCCGCTCTACAGGACCTACTGGAGGGGGCCGCAGGTCGAGAAGTTCCTGAGGAGGAGTTGCTGGAGTACGCTGGACCGGTCGCCGCGACCGCTCTCGGCACCAGGAACCTGAGCTCACACAGGGCCAGAGAAAACGAAAACCCAGAGAAACCATCAGGTTCTTTAGCCTCGACGAGAGAGGATTCATTATGACCCTTAGAGAAGGATCGGAGACCATCGTAAACCAGTGCCTTGACGTGAAAGAAGACGAAAAAGTAGTAGTACTGAACGACTCGAACGACGAAGAACTAATGGATGCACTCCTGGACGTCCTAGCGGATAGAGGGATCGACCACGAACTGGTCGAGTTCGAGGAACCAGAGAGCCACGGCGCGGAACCACCTGAACTCGTAGCCCGAAAGATGAAAAATTTCGACGTCATCATAGCGCCGACCATGAAATCGCTATCTCACACAGAGGCGAGGAAAGAGGCAAACAAGGCAGGAGCCAGGGTCGCGACCCTTCCAACAGTTAGCAGGGAGATCTGGGAGAGCAGCCTCCAGGCAGACTACGAGCGCGTAAAAGAAATCACAGAGAAAGCCTACAGCATACTGAAGGATGCGGAAGAAGTCCGTATAACGACGCCTTCGGGCACAGACCTGACCTTCGACGTAGAAATCGATACATACCACAACGACACCGGCATAATCCATGAAGACGGTGGCTTCGGGAATCTTCCAGCCGGAGAACCGAACGGCTACCCCTTAAACATCTCGGGAACACTTGTCCTGGACCACTTCCAGTTCTCACCGGGAGCGAAGAAAGTCGAGATAAAGGACGGAGAGGTAGTCGCGCTCGAGAACAAGGAAGGAGAAAACTCCACCGAACTGGAAAAAGCCTTCGAGGAACACCCGTGTGCGAAGAAGATAGCGGAGTTCGGCTTCGGGACAAATCCCGAGGCGAAGCTGATGGGGAACACGCTCCAGGATGAAAAAGTCCTTGGTACAGTCCATATCGCATTCGGCGACAACTGCTCATACGTCCCGGAGGGAGATGAGAGAAGAAATCCTTGTGACATCCACTGGGACTCGGTATGTGAGAAACCGACTGTCTGGTTCGGCGATACCAAGGTCCTCGACGAGGGAGAACCAGTCTTCCTTGAAGGATAAGACTCCAAATTTTTCTTCTCTTTACTCTTCTTTCCTTGCGCTGTCGAACTTCTCGACCCTATCCTGCGCATATTCCAGCAACTCATTCTTCTTCACGCCGAGAACCCTATTTTCATCTACCACAGCCTCGCCGTTCACGAAAACTTTCTCCGGGCTTCCAGTGTAGGAAAATACCAGGTTGGAAACTAGCCCCTGCTTTCCGTAGAAAGGTTTCAATTCAGAATTTTCCAGATCAATCACTAGAAGATCTGCTTTCTTCCCTTCCTCGACTGAACCAATCTCATCCTCCAGTCCAAGGGCTTTCGCACCGTTGATCGTCGCCATATCCAGACCTTCCTGTTCAGTAATTTTCTCAGGGTTTTCCCGCTTGTGAATAAGCCCTGTCAGCTTCATCTCCTCGAAAAGGTTGAAATTATTGTTAGAAGCCGGTCCATCAGTTCCCAGCGAGACGTTAACGCCTTTCTCCATGAGTTCAGGGACTTCTGCGATGCCGGAGCCAAGTTTCAGGTTCGCGGCCGGGTTGTGGGCGACGTTCGCACCTCTTTTCTCGAATAATTCTTTATCTTTCTCCGTAAGCCATGTGGAGTGAGCTGCGACGACGCACGAGTCCAGAAGTCCATGTTTCTCTAGATACTGCGTCGGAGTCAGGTCGTGCTCCTCCAGATGGTCCTCGTTCTCACTCTCTGTCTCGGAAACGTGGATATGGTACGGTGCATCATGTTCTTCGGCGAATTCCTTGACTTCCTTTAGGGTCTCAATACTGCAGCTGTAGACTGCGTGCGGAGCGATAGAAGGCGTTATCAGGTCGTGTTCCTGGTATTTTCTCACTGTCTTCTTCGCTTTTTTCACGCGTTTCTCGCCTTCACCGTCCCAGTCAAAGACTGCTCTTGAAAGAACAGCACGTATACCACTTTCCTCCACCGCTTCAGCGATCTCGTCGGGTTTCTCGTACATATCGTTGAAACACGTAGTTCCTGATTCCAGCATCTCCACAGACGCAAGCAAAGCACCTGCGTAGATATCGTCAGGATTCATTATATCCTCCGCCGGGAAGATGTCCTCTTCCAGCCAGTCCATCAGCTTCTTGTTATCGGAAATTCCACGGAGAACCGCCATCGAGGCGTGCGTATGCGTGTTGACGAGTCCCGGCATCACGATTTTTCCGGAGCAGTCGATCACATCTTCAGATTCTTCCTGCTCAAGATCTCCTACACCAGAAATTTCATCGCTTTTGATCCTTAGATCCGTGTTTTCCAGAATTTCTCTCTCCGGATTCTGGGTGATCAAGAACCTTATGTTTTGCAGTATCATGAGAAGTTTATTCTGACGAAGAGTTAAGAAGAAAATGGAGAATCTGAGAATCGATAATGTGGATTTCTGAACCGTCGGGGTTAAATCCTTTCCGCATCAATTACTATTTATAAGAAGTGTATTTTGAATGAGTTTCAAGGATTTAGATATTTCGACAAGTGTAATTGAAAAACTGTCCTACATGGACATTACAGAGCCTACAGAGGTTCAGGAAAAATCTATACCGAAAGTTTTCGAAGGAAAAGATCTACTAGTGGAATCAGAGACAGGATCAGGTAAAACTCTGGCTTTCTCACTTCCTATGATCGAGAAAATTAAAGGAGGAGACGTCAAGGCACTGGTCCTGACACCGACAAGAGAGCTGGCGAAACAGGTGGAGGACGAGATCTCGAATGCCGGGGACGAGGACATTGAGACAGTAACGATCTACGGAGGAGTATCTTATGAACCGCAGATTCAGGGCGCGAAAAAAGCAAATATTGTAGTCGGAACACCCGGAAGAGTTCTCGACCTACTGAAGAAAGGAAAACTGGATGTATCTGAGCTGGAGTATTTCACTCTGGACGAGGCAGACCGTATGCTGGACATGGGATTCCAGGATGAGCTGGAGCAGATCATCAGTTTCCTGCCGGATGAACGCCAAAATTTACTGTTCGGAGCAACTATTCCGAGAGCTCTCACAAAGATGTGTGACAAGTACGATATTGATCCTGAAACCATCAGGATCGAGCAGAGCGAACACACACGCAACCTGGAAGCGAAGTACATGAACGTGCAGAGGAACGAGAAGCTTTCCACGCTTGTGACACTTCTAAGGAAACGTGACCGAGACCTATCCATCGTTTTCTGCCAGACAAAGAACACGACGCGATGGCTGGCTGACAAGCTACGGAAAAACAGTATCAACGCACAGGAGCTGAACGGTGACATGAGCCAGAACCAGCGAGAATCAACGGTTGATAACTTCGAGCGCGGGGATATCAAGGTCATTGTCGCGACAGACGTCGCAGCACGTGGAATCGACATCGACGACGTGACACACGTCTTCAACTACGACGTACCGGATACAGCGGACACCTACACGCACAGGATCGGAAGAGCTGGACGACAGGGACGTGAAGGAGAGGCGATCACTCTACTGGAGAAAAACGATCACGACAAGTTCCGGAAGATCAAGCGTGATCTGGATATCCCGAGAGCGGATGAAGATCTAGATCTGGTGGATGCCCAGGTCTGAAAATTTTCTCCTGTCATATTTCCTTTCAATTCACAAGTGTCTTTTTCTACAGTTTTACCGAATTTTCCAGATGATATAGAAAAGGTGTCAAAATCGGTTTGTAGTGATCAGTGAGTATAGAGGTGTATGGAATTTGAGCAGGAACCGTGGCACAGCGACCACTAGGAACTCGCGGTCCAGGAAGCAGAAAACATACTGGACAGCTACATCGAAAACGAATCCTACACCAGCCAGGTACCATCCACCGAACTTGAACCCGGAGAATTCGAAGACGAGATCAGGGAAGCAGTGGATGAAGTCGAACTCCACGATGGTTACGACAAACACGCAAAAATGCTGATAGCATCAGGCGCAGTAGCAGGATCAGCAGGCGCTGTAACACTCCTCACAGGAAATCCTGTCGGGCTTGCACCGCTGGCGGTCGGAGGAGGCCACTACATAGCGGCAAGAAGCAGGAGAGACGGATCGCCGGTAAAAGAGGTCGAAACCAAGGCATTCCTCCAGGACTCCATGCAGGACAACCTCTCGGTAGAAGAAATGGACGGAGAATACAGGATAAACTTCGATTACACCGACTAGAGAAAATCCCGGGTTTATCTCTCAGTATCCGGAGACCTGTAAATATTTCAAAATTTGTCTACAGAAATAAACACATGCCGGAGCAGATAGGCTTCCAGGAAGCACTCGACATGGTCAATAAATGGGATGAAGTACACCAGAGTCAGTTCTACGAACTTTTCCCGGAAACCGTCCATCAGGAGACACGGTACGACCTGATGGGCTTCCAGCAACACAGGGAAGACGAAGGATTCGCAACAGACCTAGAAGGCGAAGAATTCAACTACGAAGACCTCGACAAAGAAATGAATGATTCCCTGAGATCACAGCTCGCCCAGCTCTCCTCCACAGCAGGAAGAGAAGCAGCCTCCGCACAGAACCTGACCGTCTACAACCACGCAATGACAATCTGGAACAAGGCAGAAGACACCAACGAACTCCTCGACTACCTCGAACAGTACGCCGAGGAAAGAAGCGAATGGCAAGAAAGAAATGATCTAGAAATAGAGGAAGACTCCCCTCTGATGCCGTCAAGAGTCCAGTACGGCGGAACAGAGAATGCTGAGTACATAGAGGAGATTCTGACGCAACTAGTTACAGAGACGATGCATGAAGTTTAGAGAATTTCGAAAGATTGTTATTTTTTCGTCCTAGAGGGTTTTGTATAATGAGTTATTCTGTTGATAATTCCACGCTAATTAACTATGATTTTGTGCGTGTG
>UEZL01000012.1_pt1 | contig 19548 bp, 34 predicted proteins | sample 1903721 | NCBI WGS metagenome assembly UEZL01 (sample SAMEA4776353, study PRJEB27445) | saltern metagenome | biome: Hypersaline environment; feature: solar saltern; material: Pellet | place: Spain | collected 2012-08 | depth 0 m | reverse complement strand
CGTTTCCTTTTTGCTCTTGAAAGTCTTCTGCCATTTCTAATGCATCGCCCATCATGTCCTCGATGTCGTCAAGTCCTTGCTGATTACCCTGGCCTACGGAGGAAGATCCTTGCATCGAAGATATACCTGAGTACCCAAACATGGCAGAGTAAACAGCTATAATCGTTGCAGCGTCAGGATAACCTGAAAAGTAGGCTGCAAGCGAGAAAACAAGTAGAAAGACAAAACCTCTTTCGTCTGATCCGAAAAGTATTTTGAATGGCTTAGATAACAGTTCGACCAGTTTCATTCCTACTGAAAACGGTGTCATAACTAAGAAAGAGTTTTACTTCACAATTTTAAATAAGTAATTAATATTCATTAACTTTCACTATTTTGCCAGGTAGTTCTGAAACACCAAAACAATCACAGAAAACACTATGAGAAAGAAAAACAGCTCCACAGCTGCAGACGTACTCGTGCCATAACTCCCGGCATTCTTCAATCCAGAAGCAACTTTGTCGATACTTCCCATAGCCAGCAAACCGAAAAATGCAACCGTTACAGTTTCAAGTGGACGTGGCATCTATTCAAACACCTCGCTCATTTTGTAGAGCATACCGACACCTATGCTCCAGAAACCAATTTTAAACAGGTTTACCAAGCTGTCACTAGCTGTCGACAAGTCTACACCAAGCAGGCTGCTGTTAATATTACCTGCGTAGAAACCCAGGCCCATGAATATCATGAAGGCTCCGAACCATGTAAGCCTGTTCACCCTGGCAACACCTCCGACAAAATGAAGACTGTAAACCCTAACAGGTAAACAGTGAATATCATCCCTAGAATCCTGTTACCTGTCTCAGGTGCTGTGTAGAGACTGTAAAGATTTGCAAGGCTTGTGGCAAAACCTGTAAGACCTGTAGTCTCTAAGAACTGCCTTGTCAAAGTTTTATCTTCAGCATGGACGGCCTGCGTAGAGTCTTCAATACTTCTGATTTCAGCCTTATCACCGTTAAAATAATACGTTATATTGTCTCCGACAATTGTATCGTAGACTTGTGGCTGAGTAACTGAATCATTTAATCTCTGAGGTCCGCTGCCTATGTCAACTGTCGCTTCCTGAATCAGATGATCCTCTCCAAAAATAGGGTTCAAGCCCTCACCGTCAACGTAGACCTCGTAAAAACCGTTGCTGTTCTTATCAAACTTTGATATGTTATACGTGACATACCCTGAGCTGGTTCCATTCTCTAAAACAACGTAGCCCTCCGAATTAATCTCAACATTACTGAACTGTAGAGGAGAACCAAGATCTATTTTATCATCAGTTGTTACCTCTGTAAACTTGTCAGGTTTTTCAAGCGTGATATTAGTGCCGCTGATCGTAGAAGTGTTTAACCTGCCTCCAGTCAAGGTTTCAACTTCTGTAGGAAAACTGAACACTACGTAGTGCAGCAACAAAAGAAATATCGCTGACTTTGTGAAAAAACCATATGCCCCCATGTCTATGTCATCACCTCGCCGAGGTTATTGGCAAGGTACAAGATAAGCAAGATTAGTCCTATGAAACCAGGTAAGCCGTAGATGTATTCTGCTAATGGGAAGAAACCTATGTACGCCAGCCCAGCTACTGAAGCAGCTGCAACAATCAGTATGGTCGTTGTGTCTCCACCGGTTTCTTTGCTTGTCTTAAATATTAGTGCAACAACCGCAAGCAGTCCAATTGCAGGAGGAACGGTGTCCTTTAACAGGTTCCTAATTAAGTTTAACTGTCTTTCAAAGAATCCAGGGGCTCCCTGACTGAACTTCAAAGTTTTAGGACCTGAACTGTACACATCGTTGACACTACCGGTGAAGCTGTTGTTTAAGTTGTAGACTGCTTTCCACTGGTAGTCATCGCTTACGCTCTTGTTATCAACGATATTAGGATAGTCAATATCTGTAAAGTTTACACTGTATGTAAAGCTTCTGTTCTCATTGAATACATTGCTGTAGTAATCTGAGGTTAAAGTGCTGTAGCTGCTTTCTCCCGGCTCTTTAACCTGTATCTCCAGGGTTCCAGGGACAGACGGTTCAACTATTCCTGAAAGATCTACAACTTTGGAAGTAGAGTTCTCCGCTGAAATTGTCTCGTTAACAGGAGTAAGGTTGTAGAACTCGGTGTCCGGCTTAAAGTAAATGTCTATTTTCTCTGTGTAGACGTTGTTCTTCTCGCTTGTAACCTCTGCAACCAGCTCGTAGAACCCTACGTATCTATGTTCTTCAGGTATTGTGAAGCTGCCGCTGAATGTTTGATTCACTGGGTCAACTTCTTTCCCTGTCGTAATATTGAACAGCTCCTTTGCACCGTCAGACACGTAGTACTCTGCTGTACCATTTATCTCGCTGTCAACAAAGAAACTGTAGCTGAAACTGGAGTCAAGCTTGTCGCTTGTGTAGCTTGGTCCTTCAGGTTTCAACCCTCCGATCTTTGGTGGAACCTCGTCTACCCCTGTAACGTTGAAACTTGTTGTGCTGCTTTCGTACGTGTTTCCTGTGTCATCGCTTGTCACCCTTACCTTGTAACTGTGCTCACCTTCACCGACACTGGCGTACTCCTCATAGCTGTTTGACCCGTCGCTGACAGAGAACCCGCCGACCTTGACACCGTCTAACAGGACATCGGCACTGCCTGAGAAACTTGTATCAGACGATCCCTTGAACGTCACGTTCTTACTGCTGGCAGTATTATTATTGAAGAACAACTCGCTGCCATCAACAGGACTATTTAAACTGAACTTTGGCTGCTCTTCAACACTTTCAACAGTAAAGGTATTGGCTTCTCCCTGGCTTGCACTGTCAAAGGTGTTCCCCGTCTCACTGTTCGTAACATTCAAAGTATAGACGTAAGTACCTGCAGACACCGTATCATTGAAATCAACTATTATCTCATTGTTCTCAGTCCAGTCAGAGGACGTAAACGACTCTGTCTTTATACTTGTGTCGTTCAGGTAAACTGTATAACTTCCGTCAAACTGCAGGTTGTTATCCTGGAAATCAGCTCTAAAGTTGATTTCTCTACCTGACTCACTGTTTAGATAAGTGTGACTTTCACCATCCACAGGGTTCTGAAAATTAATAGTAGGTGCATCTTCTGTGACAGTCTCGGTCTCATAAACAGTGGTGGACAGTCCCTCTGTATCTGTCGCGGTAATAGTAGCATTGTAAACCGCTGCATCTGCATCAGTAATCTTAGGAGTTGTAAACCTTCCCTGGTTAAAGGTGTCACTGTAAATCTGCTGGCCATTTTCCCTGACAGCAACGTCGACAGTATCAAGGTTGCTGTCAGGATCGAAAGCATCAACCTCTAAAGTAAGATTGTCGCCTACATCTACTGTTGCGGTGTCATCTCCTCTAAACTCTGCAGGGATACTTGCAAACTGAGGTGCAGAGTTACCGGGTATGTAAGGTTTGTAAGTGACAGAAGGCTGGGAAAGATCACTATCATCTGGTTGATTACCTACAAAATTACTGAGGAAAATGACATTATTGAAAGAGAAAACATCAGGATTCAAGAACCGTTTTACCTGTTCAGGCGAGGTCTTTGTCTGGTTCCAGATTGTTTTTCCATCTTCTCTTGTCACTGTATATCTTAGTTCTGTCCTATTTTCACCGTTGTACTGCACATAATCCTCAAATTTTATGGTAAAAGTATAGATAGACGGACTTGATGCATCACTTGCATCATCAACCCTGAATCCTAAACCAGTTAAAGTTCCGTCTGGGTCCGGAGTTGATATTCCTAATCTTGCTTCAGATTCGTTGGTTACGGTTTCATCCCAAGTAATTCTAATATCGGCTTGATCTATACCAAATTCTGTTTGCGAAGTTGTATCTATAGTATCGTCAGGGTATGTAGACATGTCGGCACTGAATGAGATAGATTCTCCTTTCTGGAAAGCACCATCGAACTTGTGCTGTATCCTATTGACTGTTTCAGAGTTTGCAGGATGGAAAGAGCTTAAAAACGTTTTATCGTTGGACTCGTCTGCACCTATGCTTCCTTCTTCTCTGTCAACTGTCCAATCAACAGGCGGACTTGAAAGACTTAGGTCTGAGAACGTATCTACAGTTTTGTTCTTGTTCAATGTTTCAAATCTTACATCTTCGGTATTCACAGATTCCTGGTTTCCTTTACTGTCAGTAGCATAGTACTCAAGTAAGTTATCGCCTTCCTCAGTGATCGTAACTGTTGCAGAGCTGCCCTGGACCGTGGTGTAGCTGCCGCCGTTCACACGGTAACTCACATTGCTGACCGAGGACTCGCTGTCTGTCGCCGTGATCTCAACCGTTGCCGAAGACTTGTCTACGAAACCTGAAGCACTCCAATTATCACTAGACGAAGGAGGAGTAATGTCTGTAGTAGCGTTTACACTTGAACTAGAATCATGGAATATAGTGTAACTGTAGAATTTCCCACCATTCAAGTAAAATCTTAACTTATCCGAATTACTCGGAAGACCAGACACACCATTCCAAGACAACTTTTTGTGATAAACATTACCAGTTACTGCATCAAAATCCTGTTTCCTGTAACCATCAATAGCCCCTCCACTCGAATCTAACACCTCTGCTTTCAGACTCGAACCATCAGCATTCACATAAACAACATCCTTCTCACCTATAGGCAGACTCTGAGTAGTAACATTGCCTACACCACCGAAATAACCCATTCTATTGTAATCCCAAGTCGACAAAGCCAACACACGAGTATCAGTAGAAGGATAATTACCGTGATCACTACTTGAAACATCATGAATATACTGGCTTGTCCACCCTTTATCAGGACGCTGAACAAGCTCACCAGGATAAATCTGCTGATAACCAGAAATACCTTCCTCATCTAAAATCTCTTTACCAGTATCCTGATAATCCTTGCAATCATGACTGCTCCAAAGATCAAAACGTTCCACATTATCAGTAACCGATTTATTATATCTTGAAACAACACTCATGCATTGCTGACCAGTCCTATAATCAAATTTAGAAACCTCGAAATTGTAAGGCTCATTACTTGCCAAAACGTTAGGTACTATAGTTTTCTGGAAATTATACTCCCCAGTAAAGTTACCAGTAGTATTATACAATCTTATATCTCTAGGATCCCCGCTCTGGTCTATTATCTGCCATTTGCCGTTCAACTGATACAGGCTGTTACCTTCCCAAAAGTTTTCCTGATTAACAGAACGAAGATCTTTAGCCCAAGTAAAATCTGTACGGTTTCCACCATACAAAATATCTCCTCCTACAACCATTTTTAGCCTCTGACCTTGTGGAGCTGACTCATCAATCCTAGTATCAATCATTCCCTTGAAACTAGAGTTCAAGATTTGAACCTCTTCCTTCCAATCAGCTAGGCTCAAAGAATTGGATTCTACATACCCTTTGGTTTCTGTTGTGCTACTTATGGATTGGAAAATAACCTGGTACTTGCCTGAGGAAGTGTTTAAGAAGACTTCAGGATAACCTACGCTGTGAGATGAGAAATCTTTACTTCCGTTAAATATTGTTTTATTGTATCTAAGCCTATTAAATCCCTGACTTACTCCTTCTATAGTTGAAAAAGTCGAATTAACAACATTCAAGTTCTTAAAAGTAGTATAATTATATGTTGAAGTAGTATAGTAAACCGTATTCTTGTTTCCGGCATCATCTATACTTGTCAACGTGAAATTATATTTTGTACCGTTATCTAAACGCTTTTGATAATAGCTCTGTAAAGTAGTATTCCTCTTTTTTTCTCCGTTTAAACTTACTTGGACTTTTTCTGTGTCCGATCCCTCACTCCACTCTAAGTTAATCCAATCACTACTAAGGTAGCTTTTGATATTAGAAATCTTACTTGGTGGAGTTGAGTCAATAGAAAAGTATCTAGTGGCATTTGTCCAAGCTCCATTTGAGTTATTAGCCCAAACGGTGACTTTGTGAAAGCCATCGCTCAGGATCGAAAAAGTAGTGTTTTGACATGAAGAAAGAGTCTGATTAGCTCCATCATCAACGTTATACTTGCACGAGTCTGCCGATCCATCAATAGTATAATTTAGTTCAGGTGCTGAATCAGATACAGTAGAATTAAGTGGAGACTTTACAGATATGTTAAATTCTTCAGTAGAACTACCACAGCCATTTTGACATAAATAATCAATTTCAAAACCTGCGTCATAAGCCCATACAGCCTCACTGTCAACACTGTACGTAGAATCACTCATAGTATATGAATCAAGCAAAGTACCATCTTCCTTAAAAGCATAAGCAGTATAAGTATCTGAATTTTTCTTCAAAACAACTTTCACCCATTGAGCATCAGAAATGGTGAAACTTGTAGCTCCGGCTCCTCCATGAGAATTACCAAAACTTGAAGCACTGCTCATTTCAGCAGGGTAAATAGCACCTCCGTTTGAATCGAAATACGCTATGTAGCCACCACTTCCATCACTACTGAAAAACCCACATCCTCCACGAGTTGCAGAACTTCCATCATAATACAAACGACATGAAATATTTACAGGTTCGTTGGAAAAATCCATTTGAGGAGAAGAAGCATAGAAACCACTATGGCTTTGGTCATTAGTAGTTTTCTCTACACTTGTAGACTGGTCGAAACCACGAGAAGTAGTAGTAGAATAATCGCCAGTTTCTCCGCTGTAATCGTTTAAAGGGTTGCTTGTCTCCCAGCTTTCTAAAACCGTTTGAGCAGAAGCTGTACTAGTCATTCCAAAAAAGAGAATCATGCAGAGAAATATTTTTTTCTTCAAGAAAAATCACTTTCCACAGGTTTACGCAGCTTTACTACTAGGTTTTCAGCAGGAAAAACATTCGAGAGAAAACTGGCTTCAAAAAATCTGTGAGTAAAACCGTTGAAATTGACTAAAGGCTCAAGAATATAATTATACGGAAGCATTTTCCGCTTAGAAAACGTGAGATACCTTTCAACCACTTCAAACTCTGCCGAACTGTAATAGCTGTATTTTCCATCTACAGTGAAGTAATAATCAAAAGTATCTAGTCCGATCAGTCTCTTATGAGTGGGGTCAGTCCAGTTCTGACTCGACCTATGAGGACTTCTAACTTCAACTACTCCACCAGGAACAACCACTCTGTAAAGGTTCTCTACAAACTGCACCGGATTTTCCAGATGCTCAAAAAGATCCTTACATCTAACATACCTGAAATAGTTTTCAGGTAGACTCCACTCCTCAGAATCAAGATCAAACTGAACATCTGTCTCCTCAGTATCTATCTTGTCGACACCAAGAAAACCATCAGGCTTGTCTTGCCCGCATCCCAATTCAGCATAGCGTGGCATGTCTTCATCATCGTCTTGGACATAATCAGCATCTTCCAGTCTGACCGGAGACTCGCCAACGGACGAGTAATTCTGTTCAAAATTCATTGAAAATCACAGACTTCTACAAGAAACCTTCGAGATTTTGAACCAGTTTCCATGTTAACTAGTTTTAATTAAAATTCACGACTTTTTTGTAACTTATTATTATTCACTAATATTCACGACCACAAGTTACAATATTATTTTAATGAATATTCACTACAAAACTTTGATATGAGCGAATACCACACAGTAAGCATAGGAAAAAAATACTACCAAAAAATAGACAAACACCGCATAGAAAACACAATATTCGACAACACAAAAGCATTCATACTCCACGGAGTAGCAAACGAAATAAACAACAGAGAACTAGAAAAAGACGTAGCAGTAAAAGCCCTGGAAAAAATACAGGACATAAACGACTCCGTAACAGAACAAGAAATAGAACAAGCACTTAACCAATCAGTCAAAGAAGCACTACAAAAATAAAAAAGAGGGAAGAATCCTGAGAGTTACTCAATTTTTTCCATGGTGAAACCCTGCAGGTCATCAGCCGCCTTCTCAAAAAGACGTCCAGCCTTCCGCAGATCACGAGGCCGCATCGACTCAGTATAACCAAACTCCGATGCCTCATCATCCTTCGGATACGTCCTCTGCAAATTAACCTCGTGATACACAGTCCCGTCAACCTCCCTTTCAAACACGGTCAACGTCAACGGACTGATCTTGTAACGGCCAACAACCTCAGACTCAGAGCCCTCCGACTCCTGTTCTTCAGATTTTTCCTCCCCGTCAAAAACGGTGTCGCCAGCTGATGTATCTCCTGGCATAACGCGGCGGCCTGGAATCGAACCAGGGACCTCTGACTTAGGGCGTCTCATACGTTTCGTAACGTAACTCTCAAGGTAGCCCATATCAGCGCTCTCACCAAACTGAGCTACCGCCGCAAAGTTCTGCCAGCCCTTGAGACCATACAACTCTGCAGAACTCACGACGAACGCACCTCCTCTTCAAACTCACCAGCACAATCTTTACACACTAAAAACCTGTGAGGATAATCAAAACCACTAACTTTAATCACAGGATCAATCTCAACAACCTCAGCACTGTTAGAAAAAACCCTGCAACCACACTCATCACAGAAAAAATCCTCATCAGCAAAGCGCTCTTGAATAAAAATCTCAGCAGAACTCACGACGAACGCACCTCCACTACCTTCTTCTTTGCCATTCTGAAAAAGTACAAACCGAGACTGAAACCTACAGCAACAAAAAAAGATGCTGCACCTAAAGGCCAAACAATCTCAAATAAACCAGGTGTCATACAGCTCATGGAACCATAACACCTCTGACACGCTCACCTGCAACAGTAGGACACCAGCGAACAGCCACAGGCTCAAATCTTTCAACCTTGATTTTCTCTGTCTCCCCCTCAAAATACAGATCCGGTTCCTGAACAAGCTCAACATAAAGACTTCCATTCTCCACATACTGCTCATGTAAAGTAGCAGGCTCAACCCTGCAACTAGACTGATAAACAAAACCAAGCGACATCAAAACTAAAACTACTGCCACAGTCACAATAAGAAAACCTAGAACCGTTTCCTTAGTGTGATACCAGGCATCATTCATCACAGCAGAACTCAAGACTCACGCACCTCCATATCCAGTTCAAGATAACTCTCAGCCTGCTCCCACAACTCCTCCCTACTACAATCAAACTCCTCAGTCCAAAAAACAGGAATATCCTCAGGACACTTCCAATTCTGATCCTTGTAATGACGAGCCAAAGTCTCCTCAAAAAACTCCATTTTCTCCTTACTACTCTCCTTCTCTTCCTGAACCTTCCTCTTCAAAGTATCACGTTCACTCTGCAAATTACTGATCTGCTTCTGCAGCTTCGCTATCTCAGACTTCTTACCTTCAATCTCCTCATTAATGTTCTCTATACGTTTCTCCTTACTGTCATCTCTCTCCAAATAAGACTTGATAAACTCTCTTAATTCTTTAGAAGCGTTATCAGTTTCCTGTTTAAAACGCTCCCAGTCATCACTATACACACTGATTTGAGCACGGTTCTTCGACATTACAGATGCACCTCGGCCGAGTTTAACTGACTGAGAAGAGTTCCGACAATGTATACATACACATTTACCATGTGTACATACACACACTTTCCTATAGCAGTATACACAAAGTCATGTTTCACTACACCTTCACCTCTTTCCTGTCCCCAAGAACCAAGCCAAACCGGTTAACGGACTGTAAACAATGGTTACAGGACTTTATCATGTTCTTCAAAAAGGTCTGACTTGTTCCCTTCCGGTCATAAATTTCTTCGGTAAGTTTCTCGACAATCTTACCCTTGTCTGTCTGACCTCTCTTAACTGACTTGATTACGAGCTCCGCTGCGTTTTTCTGTTTGTCTGTTGTAAGGTTGAATGGTTCTCCTTCGTCTATTTTCTTCATTGTTTTTTGACCTCGTAGAGTCTGTGTCCGTCGCGGTGTCCTGTGATTTGGATCAGGTTTTTGTCCAGTAGTTCTGTGAACCTGCCTGAGATCTGGTTTGGTGTTCTGCGTAGCATCCTGGCTGCTTCTTTGCATGTGATCGGTCCTTCTTTGTCTACGAGTTTGTAGATGGTTTCTTGGTCTTGGCTGAGGCTGCCGTCTCTTTGTTTTTGTTTGAAGGCTTGCAATGAGGTTTCTGCTACAGTCACGGTTCGATCACCTTGACTTTGCCTTTACTTTGTAGGTAGTCGATGACCTGGTCCTGGTTTTGGAAGAAGCGTTTCCAGCCGTCTTCTCCTTTCACCATTATAGTCACGACGCATCGACCTCCTGTTCTAGTTTCTTGATTCTTTGCAGGTTTCTGTAGGCGGCTGTTACTGCTGTTATTGACGCACCGAGAGATAAAGCTGCAAATACTGCTGTTATTTCAAAGGCAGCCATTGAGGGAGAAATTATGTCTGGCATTCAGGCGTCCACCTCTTCTTCACCTTCTCCTTCTGGGAAGATTGCTGGTTTTGTGCCGCCGCATTCGTGGCAGAGGTAGAAGGTTCCACGTACACTGGGTAGGCGGGCGTTCGTGGGTTCTCCGCATCCCAGGCACTTCGGGTTCTGTAGTTGGGAGGCTTCCCTGAACTCACTGCTCACCGGACTTCACCTCGTCTTCCTCTTCTTGTTGTAGGTCGTCACGCAACTCCTCTTCTACAGTTTCAAGAACCTCTGTAACCAAATCAGCAGGGTTTAGTATTCCTGCTGTTGCTTTATCTCCGTTGTGAAATCTTTCTTCTATATTGTCAAGTTTGTTGAGGATTTCCCTGCGCTCCTGTCTACGGGCTTCCTGTATGGCATCCTCCGCATCCGACTTCAAAACCACTTTATCTCCTTGCTCAACATCATCTTTGTAAGTTAAATCTGTCTCATCCGTTCCGTAAGCTTCAAATTCGTGACTTTCTTCTCCAACAAAACTAACAATGGCGGCGACTGGCAAACCACTGTCAGTGGAATGATCGGATTCGCCGGAAGGCTCATCACTTACTTTTTCGTAGCGTGCCTTTGCTTCCATAACTGTACTAACGCCGTTTTCCTCACATTTTGGACAAGTAAACCCGCCTGTAGCAACTAGAGTATTGTTGGCAGGTGTTGTGGTACGGAATCCATCCTCTGGACACTCCATCATTAGAATAGCATCTGATTCTGGCGAATCGTTACTCATCTTGCATCGCCTCAAGTATGTGGTCAGGTACTTCGGATTTGTCAACAGGCTCTTTTTCCTCTGCTACAATCCTCTGCTTTCCATTCTCTGGCTCGCCTATTTCTTGCCACTCAGTTACTTTGTACCATTGATTTCCGAGGTAAGACTTGCTATAGCGTAAATCTTCTTCTCTGCTCATCGCTGTTCACCTCTATCAGGGTGTTGTTCTTGTTTGGGTTCGTGTGTTATGTTGCCTTGTTCTCGTGGTGTGTGGGCTTCTGCGACTTGATCAGGAGTCATATTGTTAGTTCGCCTCCGCGTGTTCTGTCCAGTTTCCTTTGGCGCTGTAGTATGCCAGGTTTAGGGCTAGGCTGGTGTCTGCGTGGCTGTATTCAGGTCCAAAACTCATTCAGAACCAGCCTCTTATTTCCATCAAAAGTCTTTTTTGAAGAGATTCACTCTTTTTCATAGGTTATCACTTTGTGTCTGGGTGTTTGTGGCGTCGTTGTGCGCCTGTGATTTTCCTTGAGCTACCTTGGATTCCTGTTTTTGCTTGTCAAGAATCCTGTTGGCAGTTTCTACTTCATCTTCAATCCCTGCAAGCGCTTCACGGGCTTCCAGATTTCTGGACTTGTAGTGCTGGACTTTGTTCTCTATCTTAGCCATAACTTTATCCAGATCTGTCATTGCTGCTTCACCTTGGTTTTGAGTTTTCGGAGTCCGTTTCTGCTGATTGAACCGATCAAGCCTTTGTCCGGGTTTTCCAGGATTTCTTGTATTGTACGGGTTTTGGTGTTGGTGTTCCGGCTGTAGCTGGTTTTGAGTTTGCTTCCGCATACGCATTTCTTCGCGTTGGGGGTGTAGATGTGCCATGTGCCGCGGTTGCATTTGATCTCTACCTGTGTCTGTGGTTGGAGGTCTGGAGTGCTTGGGGTCTTCACCAGGCTGTCTCGAGTTTCTGCAGCAGCCTTCATTCACTCACCACCTCGTATTTTACTTCATCAAGTTCAGAAATTGGTTCATGTTCTCCTTCAGGCAGTTTGTCCATTGGGAAGAAAAGGTCTGTTACTGTAGGTTCTGGGCTTGTGAAAAGGCAGCCGTTTATTTCTACGTCTTCTTTGAACCTGATTTTATCTTCTGCTAGATCTTTGATTCCTAAGCCGTCTGTTACTTCTACGGTTTCGCCTTTTGAGAAGCTGTGTTTTTTGAAGTCGCTGCAGAATCCTCCTTGTGTTTCTACGTGCATGCTGCATAGTGGTGCGCCGCAGCATCCGCAATATCCTAGAATGTCTTTACCGCATTCTATACATCCTTCAGGCATTACAGGTCAACTCCTGGGAGCTGGTTTCCAGGTTGTTGGCTCGGTCTTTCAACCAGTTCGGAGTTATCTCCATGTTTTTCATGCGGTTTCACCTGTGTTGTCTGTGAGGAGTTGGGCTGCGGCTTCCTGTTTCCCTTCACTCAAGTCTTGTAGTTGTTCCTGGATTTCGTCTGCTATCTCCTCGGTGTCCTTGCTCATGCCGTAGTCGCCTCCGCTGGCAGCTCTTCCTTGATTTTATGCCTCATGTAGGATGAGACAGAACGGTTGTGTTTCTCAGCTTGTTGTTCAATCTGTCTACGCTCTTCTTCTGAGACGTAGACTTTGATGTGATTAGATCGTGTCATGCTTATGGTACCAATATCGTACTAAGTCTTTAAGTAAGTACCGATGTGGTACCAAAAGGTGCACAGTTGAGTACCAAACCTTAACAAAAACAGGTTAAAAACTTTCCCATGGCTCGAGTAAGAATACCTGACGAACTAAGAGATCAGGTAAAAGACTATGTACATGATTCAGCTGAATACGATACCCAATCTGAATTTGTGAAAGAAGCAGTTAGAGAACATTTAGATCGTAAAAAAGAATTTGATGTTGAAGATCTTACTGCAGAAGAGATTAAAATGCTTAAAAGTTTAGCAGAAAGTCATTTAGAGGACTGATTCTACATTACGGGCTAACTTGTTCCGTGTCTTTTCATCGCTGTTTATAATCGCCTCAACCAGCTTCTCCTTAGGAACTGTCTTCCAGAGCTCTTCCATGGTTTAGTTTTCTCTGTGTTACTTGTTTTTAGGTTTCCCGGAGCTTTCCGCGATTCCACTGTAAGTCAGACGTCCATGTCTTTCAGCATTTCAACAACCTGCATGACATCTTCCATGCTTTTATCTCCGTCCTTTACTTTTTCCGCGATTCGCTTACTTGGGTCAGGTTTTTCTTCTTGCTGACTTCTGGCCTCTTCTAAATCGTACCGTTCTAACTGGTTGCCGCATTCCACGCAGAGATCTTCGAGACAACTATTGGTTCGTCCGCATGAAGTGCAGTTCTGAGGCATAAAAGGATTCCCGTTCATATGGCCATCCCTGTCATTTTCATCTACGTCCAGGCCGAATCCTTTGGCCTCAATCAACTCCCGGTCCTCCAGTGCTCGGAGCAGGTAATCTGGTTTCGTAGCATCCGAAGACTTGCCTAGTCTTTCACAGATAACACCCCAGTCCAGGACATCGTTGACCTCTAAAAAGGTGATCATGGCTTTCCTGAAGATGTGCAGTGGTTCTCCGTAGTCTTTGAAGTCTAGGCTGGCAGCGGCTTTCGCCTTCCTCATAACTTTGTACATCCTCTCCTTCGACACATGGCTTTCGTAGTCGTTGGTGTGGGTTTTCGGGAACAGGTAGGCGTCCGGCTGGCCACGTGCAGGATGGTTCCTGTAGTAATCCAGTAGGATTTCATGACCCTGGTAGATCGTGTTCCACCTGTTGTTGCTGTCGTCATGCCATGGCTTGTTCCCTTTAATCCATACACGCATTCTCTCGTTTTCCTGTTGCGGTGGCTGCACGTTTTTCATTTGAATGTTTAATGCTTCTCCTGCCCGCGTCCCTGTATCCCAGAGGAACAGGAAGAATGCCACGTTCCGGTCCCGGGTCTTGGCTGTGCTTTGTGTGTCTATCATGTTCAACAGTTTCCGGAACTGGCGTGGTGTAGGCAGGTCCTGTGGCTGTGTATCCGCCTGCATGTCAACCTGCTGCTCGGGGCTTGAGAAACTGGCTTCCGGGATCTCCTGGTCACCTGGCTTGATGTTGTGGAAGTGTTTCAGGTAGTATTTCCATGTAGTCCAGTGTTTTTCTTTCGTGTCTACTGCGTAGTGCTTTGCTTTACCAGTGTTTTTCTTGTAGTCGCTGTCTTGGATCTGGTCTCTAATTGTTTTGTTGAAGTCTTCTGTTATGTCTTCGGTTTCTAGTTCGGCGAGGTTCCAAGTGTTGTACCGGGTTATGTTCCGGAGTTTCTGGATGTGCCGGGCGAAGCTGTGACCGCTTTCGATGTCTTCAGCGTTTCTTAGTTCGTGGATGAAGTCGTTTTTGATGATTTGTTTTTCTTTTTCTGTCAATTCTTCGTCGTTTTCCAGGCTGTTCTTTTTTCTTTGAAATGCTTGTTCTGCATTGCTCATTATTTTTTAGGCCTCGTTTCCACAGAGAAAACTAGACAGTTGATTCCTCACAGTCTTTGAAAGTGTTTGAAGATCCGCAAATAGGACAGTCAGGACCTAGTTCTTCATCCCATTTTTCAACATTCTCTTTCTCTCCCATCAGAGTAGATTTGATAGTAGCTTCAATCTTACAATCTCCGCATTCAATAACTACTTTGTGTCGTTTCATTTGTCAGTTTCCCCAAAAGAAACGCACTTTCTGGTTTTGAGCTCGCTACCACGAGAAAGGTCTGCATTACTCATTCGTTATCAACCTCTTCTCCTGTAGTTCGGTCATGGCCGCAGTTAAGACACTCTGTACTGCCGTCCTGGTGTCCTTTCCAGTTGATGTCGTAGTCTCCACAATTCACGCATTTAATTCGTTCATCCATGCTGCTGGAACACCTCTTCAAGCTCTTTCAGAGCCATGAGATAGCCTATCTGCATACCAGAGGTAGAACACTTCTTAGCCCTTTCATACTCTTTTTCGGACAGCACCCTTTCTGCATCTTGATACCAGTCCTTGTCCTCTGAATCAAGATCCGGCCAGGGGTGGACTAAATCTATTTTTTCTTTTATCACGTCAATAAGGTCAGTCATCTGCAGGTTTCACCTTGTTTAGTAAGGGTTGAAAAGTTAGCCCGTGGCTTTCCATAGTTCCGGGAATGGATCTGGTTAGAAACCCTGGGGTAAGTGAAGTGTTTGAACTGGGTTTAGAATTGTTTCCTGTAGAAAGTGCTGTACGGTTTAAGCCCTCGGGAGTTAGGATATGTGGTTGTAGCCCCCAGAGGGATGAACCTTGTATGGTGGTTAGCCCTCTCATATATCGTACTTTACGGCCCAAGATTTATATAGATAACTTTATAGTTTTTGACATAGTAAGATGAGTGAATATTACAAGCTTCAGAAAGCAAAGGATTCATATCAAATCACAGTCCCAGCTCAACTGGTAAGATCCAAAGGTTGGGAAAAAAGCGAGGAACTTAAATGGGAAGTTAACTCCGACGGCAACCTGGTGCTAAAACAAGAATGAGTTTTGGAATATGGGAGATGTCAAACTTTGAACGAATTTTAAGAAAAGACGACACTGATGAAGAAAATCATAGACAGAATTTGTTTACTGCAGAGCCTAAAGACAAGGAGATTATAGAAAATGAAAAAATAGTAGCCAATACTTCCGGAGTAAAGAACGCTACTGAAGGAATAGCTTATCGAATGATTTCTGAGTCAATTAATGTGTACAATACCACAGGCGGCAATATACCTAAAGAAAAGTTCTCCAAAAAAGAAAGGAAGGTTTTCGAGAATACTAACGGAGGAGTTTGGAAGTCTAAAAAGGATAGTCCTGGCAATCCAGACTTTATTTGCTTTAGAGAAGATGCAGAAAGCTTTGAAATGTTCTTTATAGAAGTTAAATCTGAATACAGCAAGCTTCAAGAAGATCAAGCAAAGTGGATAAATCTAAATAAATGGGCGAAGACATACATTCTTAGAGTAAGAAAATCCGAAGAGTTGACTGAAAAAAACTTTGTAGCACCTAGTCAGCTTAGAGATTTTTCAAAAACTAAAGATGTCGGACCTAAAGAGTTGCTTTAGTAACACAGCATGATCTCGAAGAAGGAGACAAAGTTAACTACAAAAGACATAGCCGCGATAAATCCAAGCTGATTATACAAGTACCTAAAGATGATGATTAATGTCGAAAGTTGAATACGCTCAAGGATTTAATCAAGGATTTCAGGACGCAACGTCTAGATTTGCAGTAATGATTAATCTCCTCGCAGCTTCTTTTCTAATCAGAATAATTTTACAGCATCCTAAAATACAGGAGAGAATCAATGATGCGACAAGGTTTAATCTTGCTGATGACTTGATGTACTCGGCAGACATCCTCGCCTTTTTTCTAACAGCGTTTATAGCTGCTGTAGTTCACGGTGTACCCGCTTTCATAATTAGCTGAAGAAGTAGTAGACGGCAGGGAGTTTCACCCTGCCACAACTTTCTTTCTTTCTCTATGTTACTAGACAAGCTGCTTGTAAGCTGCGTATGCCATTCCGAGTACGAAAATCGTCAGTACCAGTCCGATAACTGTCTCCTGTGTACCTGTGACGGCTGCGTTACTCTGTGCTTGGTCTACGAAGTCTGCAAGTACTGGAATCAGTGCTGTACCCATGACCAGGGCAATCGCTCCTCCGATAAACTTGTTGGCCATATCTGCCATTGTTGTGTGTTCACCTCCTCTGTGCTGTGTTTACGTGGTTTTTTGATTTGTTGTTGAACAGTGCTACGTGTGGTTGAGTGTTATACTAGTTCTTTGTAAGCTGCGTATGCCATTCCGAGTACGAAGATCGTCAGTACCAGTCCGATAACTGTCTCCTGGGTTGCGCTTACTCCTGTTGCGTTCTGTGCTGAGTTCACGAACTCGGCTAGTGTTGGGATCAGTGAGACTCCTATGACTAGTGCGATGGCGCCGCCTACGAATTTGCCTGCCATATCTGCCATTGTTGTGTGTTCACCTCCGGTCCTTGACGTGGGACCTGTTGTTTTTTGTTGCGCATGGTTTTCATGAATATTAGTTAATACTAATTAGAACTTATAAATACCTTTCGAAAAACGTACGGAGAGGCTTCGTGCGCCCGCTTTTCTCTTATTGACTGGGTATAAATGACTTTTAAACAGGGTATTTTAGACAGGTTTCAGCAGACCCCCAATATTAATTAATATTAGTTAATATAACCATTATATCCAACGACGGGTGAGAAACACACACTTATGAGCACGGATGGAAAAGTCAGCTACGACGACGTGACAGACGTAATTAAATCTATTTCTAAAGAAAACCTGTCACAGGATAATTTGCTTGTTCAAATAGGTGACATACAAACATACCTAAAACTAGAGAAAGATATTGCTGTTTCAGCCAAAACAATTCGTAATTATGGTATTAGAAATCGTGGCTACTTTGAGAAGAAATATCCTGAGAGCTGCACTTACAATACTGACAAAAATTCAAAGCATCGTGGATTAGTCGTAAATCCAGAAAAATTTCTTGACCAGGTGGAGAACTGATGGATTATGACTCCGTACCCACACCCAAGTTCCCGGAAAAACTAGTCTCACAATACAAGTGTCTTATAGACGGAGAGGAACATCCTTTAGTCATAGGGAAGATTATGAAAATGATTAGAGAGGGAGAGCAACCTCGTATATTAATCCTAGCTGACCCTGGACATGGAAAGACATGGTGCGCCGGATGGTTGGCTGAAAAACTATACAATGATTTTGACTTGTTCGAAGGCAACTTTGATGTCACAGAGAATATGAAATGGGATCCACTAGAGTACGTCAAAGCTGCAAGGAAACATCGCAATAGCATCGTAGTACATCCAGACGCAAATACTTCATTTGCCAGCGACGAATACCGAAGTAAAGGAAACCGAAGCAACAGAGATGTAATATATCTCTCACGGCGTTTCGGAAATGTTCTTGTTTATGATGCACATGAAATGGCTAAATGTGACAAATCTATCAGAACAAACCACAACATCCGTATAAAGTCTATTGGAAACGCTGACAGTTACAAATGGAAAGCTCAACGTGTTATAAGGAAAAACGACACGATGAAAGAAGAAATTGAAGTTCATAATTTAGGTGTTTTTGAAAGCAACAAACCAAGTAAATCTGTTCGTAAACACATTGAAGAACAGGACAGTGAGGAAAAAACAAGTAAACTTGTTGATAGAGAAGAAGAGTGGGAAAAAGAAAGAAAAAAAGAGCACGCCTCCGAGCTTGCAACACCAGGATAATTATTTGTCGATTCCTTGCTGTGTATCCTGTCTTTTCTCAGCTTCTTTGTATTCCTTCATGTTCTGGCTTTTTGTGTTTTCGATGTTTTTGATACCTGAGATATTCATATTTAGATCGCTGTAGAACTCAGGTTGCTTCTGCATTGACTCACTCCAGTTCTGGTGAGTAGTGAGCCATGTAAGCTGGATTAGCCGGGACTGACTGTCTTGACTGGTGCTTTGCCATAGACCGTCATCCTTGATTAATTTGGTTTCCTCAAGGATTTCAACACCTTGATCCGTTACCTCTACCTCGGAGCTGTCAAGATCTAAGTATTCAGCCATGGGGTTTGAACCTTTTGAGAACACGGAAAACAGTCTGTAAAGAATGTTGCCTGTTACTAAAGTAAGTTTACTGTCTCCCTCAACAAAAGCATAGGTCACACCTTTAATTGACTCCTCGTTTTGCTTCTGTACTTCCTTCCATTTTTCTTCGTCCTCTATCGCTTCTACAAGTTTCTTGTCAGCGATACTGGTTTCATTGCTGTCAAGTTTGACTATCTGACCCATCAACCGTTTACCTCCTACGTCAGTACGGTTGTAAAGTTTTGTGTCATCTTTACGTCCTGCTTTTTCCACAGGCTCCTTAAACAGGCTTTCAAATTTTTCCTCCCAGTCCGTGGCTTCAAGTTTCTGCGCTTTATCACGGTTTTCCCATGCTTTGTAAGCCAGGAATCCTACTCCGGCAACACCTGCTAACCCTATTTTCCCGTAAAGTGGCAGGCCGTTCCAGAACTCTAATGCAGGGCCTATCGCCTGGTCAAGCAAGCCTGTAGCCTGGCTTGGTTCAGCTGATGTAGGTAAAGTGGAGTTTGTTTTAGAAGCGTTTTCTGCTGCTTTCTTTACTGTTTGATTTACTATTTCAGCCATGTTTTTATCCCTCTCTTATTTGTTTCGTAAGTTCTTTGCCGTCTTCAAGGTTTTGTACTCCGTAGTTTCGTCCTTTTTCAAGGCAGTCCATGCAGATCCAGTCGTTTATGGGGTCCAGGTATTTCATGTTTCTACGTGGATTTTCTTTTTGACAAACTGTGCACTCTTCATCCATTGTCTTTCACCTGGTCGTTTCCTTTTTGCTCTTGAAAGTCTTCTGCCATTTCTAATGCATCGCCCATCATGTCCTCGATGTCGTCAAGTCCTTGCTGATTACCCTGGCCTACGG
>UEZL01000010.1_pt1 | contig 19866 bp, 21 predicted proteins | sample 1903721 | NCBI WGS metagenome assembly UEZL01 (sample SAMEA4776353, study PRJEB27445) | saltern metagenome | biome: Hypersaline environment; feature: solar saltern; material: Pellet | place: Spain | collected 2012-08 | depth 0 m | reverse complement strand
AACCAGAAACTCTCCGAGTTTCGGATTATTCTTCCTCTTCTTCAGACTCTTCGTCCTCTGAATCTTCTGCGTCGTCGGCTTCTTCCTCTGCAGATTCTTCAGGTTCGGATTCATCTTCTTCCTCAGTTTCTTCCTCGTCAGCTTCCTCTGCTGCTTCGAGGTCGATTTCTGAGTCGATTGAATTTCCGACTGATGCTGCGTAACTGATAGAGTCCTCGATGGTCTCTTCTTCCGGCAGTCCTTCGCTTGTCGATAGGTTGCGTGCCTTGCGGACTGCTTCGCTGATGATTGCTGAGGCTGTTGTCTCGTTGATGATTCCTGCGTTGACTGCGAGGTTGAATGCTCCTGCTGCAGCTGCTTCGACATCTTCTCTGTACTGTTCTGTGTCGATGTCGAGTTCTTCAGCTGTGAAGATTTCTCCGTCGTTGTACGCGATGACGAGATCGAGTCCGATCTGGAGAGGTTCGATGCCGAGCTGGTTGAGGATTTCCGCGTCGTCTGAGGTGATTTCCTCACCTGCTTCGACCATGACGGCTGGTTCCTGTACGTGGATGCTGCCGTCCTGTACCTGGACCTGTGCGCCGGTCTGCTGTAGCTTTCCAAGCATCGGTCCTGGTCCGATTCCTGTGTCTCCTTCTGGGACTTCGATGTCGTTCGGTGCGATCTCTCCTCCGTCCGCAGCTGCGCTTGTCTGGTTTGCCTGGATCAGGCTGTACAGCTGGAAAGGATCCTTTGTGGAGAAGATGAATGCCGGCTGCATCGCTTCGTCGGTATCGAGCTCGTCGATTCCATCTTTGTCGCTGTTCTCCAGCGCGATGTTCATGAGAGTCTTTCTGGACATCTTGATGTCCGCGAACTCTTCAATTTCAGACTCGATCTCCTGAAGCTGTCGTGCCGGAAGGCTCTGCATGTCGAGGATACCGATTACGTCGTATTCCTCGATTGCCTCTGCGAACTCTTCCACCTTTGCCTCTTTCTGCTCACGTGTCAGGTTCTTTGGCTTTGGCTGCACCATTTTTACTCGACCTCCACTGATGGACCCATCGTGGTCTTTATCATGACGTTTTTGATGTTGTTGTCGCCCTTCGGAAGGCTGTCAGTCACGAATTTGTAGACTGTGTTCGCATTTCTCGCGACTTCGTCAGCTTCGTGATCCTCTTTCCCGATCTTCAGCTGTAGCAGCGGCTGCTCCTTGACAGAGATTCTGACCGTGTTTCTCAGGTCTTCAATCGTCTCTGTTGGATCGGAACCTGGAGGTGTTGGGTCCGGCATCATGTTGCGCGGTCCGAAAACCTGTCCAAGCTGCTGTCCGATCTTAGGCATCAGAGGTGCTTCAGCGATAAGGAAAGTGAATTCGTCAGCCAGTTTCTTGGCTTCGTTCGGATTATCGAACATGTCCTCGAGTTCGTCCTCGCTGATTGCTCTGTCAGCTGCATCTCCGTTGAGGGAGTCTCCGATGACTGCGACCTTGATATCCTCGTCCGCCTGGTTTGGCAGCTTGAGGTCTTCGTTGATCCTGTTGTTAGGATCTGATAGGTCTAGTCCACGGAAGTTGATGATCAGGTCGATGCTTTCCTCGAAGTCTCGATCTTTTGAGTCCTCGACTGCTTGCTCGACTGCTTCTTCAAAATTCACTCGAAAACACCTCTTGTGTTTTCTGCGTGATCAAGAAAATCTTTGATTTTCGTAATCATTTTTGTCACCTCTAGTTCAGGCCATCCGCGGCCTCGATTTTATCGTCGTATTTTCCTTCAGAGACTTCCTGCTGGAAGTCGTATGCGTCCTTTCCATCGATCTGAACTCCCATCGACTGGGCGGTTCCAGCGATCTCCTTGATCGCTCCGTGCAGATCTTTCGCTACAAGATCGCTCGCTTTCATACGTGCAACCTTGCAGAGCTGGTCGAAGGACATGTCAGCGACTTTTTCCCTGTTCGGTTCTGCTGCTCCTGATTCTATGCCGAGCTCGTCCTTGATAAGTCCGGCTGCAGGAGGCTTTCCGACTTCGATGCTGAATTCGCCTGTTTCCTCGTCTACTTCGACGTCTACAGGTACTTCCTGTCCTGAGAACTCTGAAGTTTTTTCGTTGATTTTAGCCACTACGTCGCCGATGTCGACGGGTAGTGGGCCTAGTTCTGGTCCTAGCGGAGGTCCAGCAGATGCTGATCCTCCTTCTACCAAAGTTGAGATGGTAGTCTTGTCTCCCATAGTATTTTTTCCTCGTATTTATTTTCTGAAGTTAATTTTCCTGTGTTTTTATCCCTGGTTCGCCTTTTTTCTTACCATGTCGGCGTCGACTGTCGTAGGGATTGGTACTGCTGCGTCGAGCAGTTCGATTGTGACTTCTCTGTTGGTTTCGTCGACTCTGTTGATTTTTGCTTCTTCGCCCTTGAATGCGCCGCCGACTACTTCTACTGTGTCGCCGACTTCCAGCTTGATTTCCTCCTGTTCGTCGCTGAGGTATTTTTCAAGGTCGTCGACTCCTACTTCTTGATCAATGATCCCTCTTACCTGTCTCACGTCGCTTACCAGGTCCCTGATGTCAGATTCCTTTCCCTCGAGGAAGATGTATCCTTTCAGGTCGTCCGGGTGGAAGACCGCTTTGATATCACGGTCGCTGTTCTTGATTTTGCTTCTCAGCGAGTTGATCGCTGTTTTTTCTCTTCCACGTGTGGTTCGGGCGGTAAGTATCATTTTCTATCACAGGTACTGTGGGATTAGATTTGAAGCCAGGTAGAATACGAATCCTATCGCTCCGATAATAAGCATTCCAACGCCGGTAATCTTGGCGCTCATCTCGAACTCCTCTCTGTCAGGTTTCTCAGTGATCTTGAGCACTCTTTGGGTCTCCTTGATCTTGTCCTTGACCCTGTTCTTGAGGCCGAATACTTCGTCTTTAAGCGATGCAGGATTCAAATCCATGTATTAAACCACCTGTTAAACCAGCTCTGCTAGAAGTAGGACTAGGCGAAAACCGTGCCAGCCCCTTCCACCAGAAGTGGTATCTAACGGGTTAGCAAACAAGGCGTGACCAAATTTTATAAACTGTCTTCATAGCTGAAGAAAAATCCTTTCTGAGATAAAAGCGAGAAAAAGTGGATAGGAAAAATTTTGAGAGAGTTTTTCTAGATGAACTCTACGCCGAGTTCCTCCTCGATCTCTTCCTCGTACTCGTCGCTGTGAGTCTTCTCAGGGCCGTAGATCTGTGGAGAGTCGACTCCTGTGACGATGATCATCGCCTGGAGCGAGTCGTCCATGTCTTCTCGCACCTGAGCTCCCCAGATGATCTTGGCTGAGTCGCTTAACTTGTTGCTTACTGTGTTGACGACTTCTTGAGCCTCGTTCAAGCTTAGCGAGGTACCTCCTGTTACGTTAGCGAGCGCTCCTTTACCTCCTTCAATGTCTACGTCAAGCAGTGGATTGGAAAGTGCTTTCTGGACGGCTTCTGTTGCTCTGTCTTCGGTGTCGCTCTGTCCCATTCCGATCATGGCGATTCCTCCTTCGCCCATAACTGCGCGGATGTCCGCGAAGTCAAGGTTGACCAGTCCAGGCTTTGTAACAAGCTCTGTTACGCCTTTAACTGCGTTTACAAGGATTTCGTCTGCGATCTTGAATGCTGTGTTGAGCGAGACGTCCGGTACAATTTCTAGTAGTTTGTCGTTTGGAATTACGATTAGAGTGTCGACGACTTCTTCCATTCTTTCGAGTCCGTATTCTGCGTTTTCCTGTCGGCTCTGTCCCTCCATCTCGAAAGGAAGTGTAACGATGCCGACGGTGAGTGCGTCCTGCTTCTTCGCCTGTTCTGCGATTACAGGTGCTGAACCGGTTCCTGTTCCTCCTCCCAGTCCGCATGTGATGAATACCATGTCTGCGCCCTGAATTGAGGACTTGACTTTCTGCTGTGATTCTTTTGCGGATTCCTCTCCTACTTTAGGGTCTGCTCCTGCTCCAAGTCCGCCGGTAAGTTCCTTTCCGATCAGAACTTTCTTGTCAGCGTTAGCGTAGAGAAGATCCTGTGCGTCGGTGTTCATAGCGATGGTTTCACATCCCTCGATTCCGACGTCTACTAGTCTAGATATAGTATTGTTTCCGGCTCCCCCGGTACCGACAACCTTGATCTCAGCCTTTCTCTGCTCTATTAGATCCTCTAGCTCGCTGTCGATATCGTGGTTTTGGTTTCCTGATCTTCCCGCGTTATGAGCATCGTTCTGATTCATACTGAGCAACCCTTGTCCTGTGAAACTGTTATCACCAACGTATATAAAAATGGCTCAGCGACGCCAGAAAACTAGAACAGAGAAAAGAAAGAGAAAAATACGTTAAGGTGAAAAAGAAAAATTCCAGAATGACTCAGGAAATCTAGCCTTTGATCTCAACCTTTTCAAAACCTGTATTCTCCAAGAGTTCATCCCGTAGCTCGTTCTTGAACTTCTCAGGCAACTCGTGGTCGTGATCCTCAATGTCGTGATCGATAATCACGGTGTCGCCGTCGAACTCGATGTCTCCGTGTCCAAGCCGGTACGAGAAAATTTTCTCTGCGATCTCTTCGTCGTCCTCAACTTTTTCCAGTACATCTACATCGTAGACAAGGTCTTTCCCGGAAAGAGGATGGTTGAAATCAACTTTTACTCTACCTGAACCTTTGGAGAGAACTTTTCCTTTCCTGTTTCCGACCATGATCTGGTCTCCGACACGGATGTTGACTTCCTGCTTCTTGAACTCTTTCTCAGGGTAGGTCTGGATGTTATCAGAATCACGTCCGCCATATGCTTTATCCGAAGGAATTTCTATCCCTTCCTCGCTGTCTCCGACTTCCATTTCCTTCAGTTTTTCTTCCAGGCCTTCGATTACGTAGCCTGATCCGATCAGTACAGGTATTGGCTGGTATTCTACTCTTTCGTTGTAGATTCCCTTTTCTTTTGCCTTTTCCTCGTTTGAGAGGTCGAAAACTTCGCCTTCCGCGGTCTTGCCGACGTAATCAATTAGTATCAGATCGCCTTCTTCCATTTTTTATCAGCTCTTGGAGACAAAAACGCGTTTAACATTTAAGAGTGCTTTACTTAACCGGGAATATGACCTGGATGGAACAGCTACCGGAGAAACTCAGGGTTTCACTGGAGAAAATCCTCGAAACAAGTAATGAGCACGAAGAAGCTTACATGCAGGCGGAGAACGCTTCAGTCGCCCAGATGTGGGTGGCAATTGGACATCTGAACGAGAAAGTCCAGAACCTGGAGAGAATAGTTAACGCGCAGAGAAAAGCGTTGAACAATCTTGATCAGGATGTCAACGTCAACAAGCACCTGGATGAGAATCTTGAGGAAAGCTTGAGGCGTTACTAAAGAAATTTTTCCCCAGATTTTCAGTGGGTTAGTTCTTCCGGCTTCTGTACCAGTTTAACTCCTTTTTCTTCCAGCTCTACTAGGTCTGCTTCCTCGTATGCGAGAGCCATGTTTTGAGGGTATCCCGAGAAAACCCTGTCTCTATGCTCTGCGATCATTTCTGCGTCTTCTTTCACTTTTTTGTCGTCAGCCAGACGGTAAACATTATTCAGTCTGGTATAGTGTTTTTCAACGTAGCCAAGTCTTTCAAGAGTCTCCAGTCGGCTTTCGAGATCTTTCTTGAAACACGATCGTCCAGTGAAACTTGGACTTTTCCGTTCTGAAAAGTTTCTGTCGAGACAAGTCCTGCGTCACGAAGAAAAATAATTTCGTTCGAGACTTCCAGATTCAGCTCTTCTATCTCAGTGATATTCAGTTCGGGAAGATCCTCGGGGTTGTACTTCAGATGAGGCTTCTGCTCTCCTAGAGCCGCGATCACACCTGTAAGAACGCCTTGCCTCAATTCACTGTTCATTACTCCATCACGATCGCAGGCTTTCCGGGCTCGGCTCTTGACGCCTTGTCGCTGCTGGAATCTGCTTCCGTAACTATATCGATCCAGGAATCAAATTTCTCCTCGAGATAGGCGTCCGCCTCACTCAGGATTTCCAGTTCTTTCTCCTGTGAGAAAACTTTTTCTGGAAGTTTTCCAGGTGAGTTCATATGGTCCTTCAGGTAGCTCTCGATCTCTTCAGGCTCTGAACTGGTTTCGGCGATAAGCTGCTGCATCGCTTCGCCGAACTCAGGCCTCTCGTCAAGAATCTGCTTCATCTTGCTGAAGAGCTTACGTTTCTCCTCACCGGCAACGATAACTTTGATCTCCTCGAAGTCGCCGACAAGATCAGAGAGCTCACGTATATCACTCATTACGTCATCGACAAGCTCTTCCGCGGCCTCAACATCTTCGTCGATAAGCTCTTCTTCCGGTTCTGGCCATTCTGCTTCCGAGACAAATCCTTCGCCCCCGATCTCAGTCCAAAGCTCCTCACAGATATGAGGCGTAAATGGAGACATTAACTTGACCTGAGTCTCTACAAGTTCGTTGGCGGCTTCCGTATTCAATTTTTCGCTGCGGTCCCTGTACCTGTTGACAAGAGAGTTCAGCTCGAAGAAAGCATTTAAACCAGCTTTACGAGTCTGGAACTCTTCCAGACCTTCTGTAGCCTTTCTCTTAATCTTCTGCAGTCGGGAAAGAGCGTATCTGTCGAGGTTCGTTTTCTCCCGTTCCTCACCAGAGTTGTAGAGCTCTTTGCTACGGTTGTAGAAGCTTCTGATCTTGTTGAAGTACTCCTGTACGTCGTCCTCGTTCCAGTCGAAGTCCTGCCATGGTTCACGGGACGCGAAGATGAAGAATCTCGTGGTATCCGCTCCGTAATCCTGGATTGCGTTGTCCGGAAGTTTGACGTGTCCTTTGCTTGAGGACATCTTCTTGCCTTCGAGAGTTCCAAGCCCCCAGGTGGCGATGCCCTGAGGCCAGTCCTCGCGGTCGAAGAGAGCCGTATGATGGAAGAGCATGAATGTAAGATGGTTCTGGATTAATGGGTATGCGGAGGTCCTGTAATCCAGAGGATACCAGTACTCGAACTGTTCGTGAGCTTCTTCAACTGTTCCCTGGTCGATTCCTGTCTTTTCCGCGACTTCCTCGGCTGTCCCGGTATCGCTGAACACGTAATCGAAGAACTCTGGCTTCAACTTCTCAGGCTCTACGTCTCTGATTACGTGTCTGATGGTGTAGAACGCCATGTAGATCGTGGAGTCGCTCAGGGGCTCGACAACGAATTCGTCGTCGAAAGGAAGCTTGGTTCCGAGTCCGAAGTTCCTGATCGCTGGCCAGGACTCTAGCCAGTCGATTGTGTGTTCGTAGTCCTCCCTTTTCTCCTCGGGGATGATATCCATATCGTCGAGGTGGGAGTGTACCTTGTCCTTCCAGCCTCTGTCGCCGTACTCGAGGAACCAGGATTCCTGCATTGAAACTATTACTTTTCCGCCGCAGCGGCAGACAACTTCTTCTGAGAAATCGTACATCGAATCAAACATGCCTTGATCCTTGAAATCGTCTATGAGTACGTCTTTCACAGAGTTCACGTTCTCTGAAGTGTAGTCTCCGCAGGATGCGTTCAATACTCCGCTGTGGAACTCTTTCTCGTAGACCTCCTCAGTGGCTTTCTCGAGTGCTTCCTCACCGTCCTGAGACTCAACTCCGTGTTCTTCACACGCCTCTTTAGCAGGAATATCGTCGTAGGCCTCGGTGTTAATTATCTGTTTCGGTTCGATTTTCCTGACTTCATTTGGCGAAATTCCGTACTCTTTCAGCAGGTTTTCGGAATTTTTCAGGTCCTGTAGCGAAATCCAGTCGTAAGGTGCGTGAGCCGGCACGGACATAACAAGTCCGGTTCCGGAGTCTGTCTCCACGAAGTCTCCTGGCAGCATGATGGTTTCATCGTCTGTTACAGGGTTCCTGAAGTACTGGCCGACAATCTCCTCTCCCTTCACGTCTCTGACTTCTTCTACTTCACGGTCCTGGAGTTCAATTTTTTCTACGGCTTCTTCGCTGACAAGCCAGTTCTCTCCGTCCACTTTAATTATCTGGTAGTCTCCGGATGGATCGATCAAGGTATGTGTCACGCCAAAGACGGTTTCAGGCCGGAGCGTCGCCATCGGAAGATAGACTTCCTCTCCGTCGAGCTCGCCCTCAAATTTTACGAGAGTGTATTCTTGCTTCTCTGCATCTTCGCCTTCAAGCAAATCATGTGTTGTAACAGGATTTTCATCATTCAGGCAGTATTTTGTAGGATGCATTCCCTTTTTGACAAGTCCTTTCTCTCGAAGCCGTTTGTACTGCCATTCGATGAACTTGTTGTAGTCCTTGTCGTTCGTAGTAAATTCCCGGCGCCAGTCAACTGAGTAGCCGAGGTTTTTCATGTTCGGCTTGTACGAGTTGTCGATAAAGTAGTGGGCGAAGTCCATAGGCTCTTCCATGGCTTCGAGATCTTCTTCAGGTACGTTGTAGGTCTCTGTAAGAGTTTCCCACTGATCTTCTTCACCTTCCTTGAGTCTCTGGAGTGCTCCGATTATTGGCGTGCCTGTGACGTGCCATGCCATCGGGAAGAGCACGTTGTATCCCTGCATGCGCTTGAAGCGGGCGAATACGTCCGGCAGCGTGTAAGTTCCGACGTGTCCAATATGCATGCCGCCGCTCGGGTATGGGTACGCGACGGTGATGTAGAACTTGTCCTCGTTTTTCGGGTCTACTTCAAATAATTGTTCTTCCTGCCAGCGCTGCTGCCATTTTGACTCCATTTCATTCATCCGGTCTTCGAATTCTTCGCCCATACACAGGTTTGTAGATGTGAATTTATTTCAATCTGTCCGCGGGAACGGAGACAGAGGCATGAGGCCGGTTTTTCTGGCCCTGGATCTCTAATCCTGAACGTTCACTACTAATTTAAATGATCAGAACTGAATTTTTGCTATGACCCGGTTGATATGTGTAAGTAGTGGAAAAGGAGGGGTCGGAAAGACCACAGTAACCTCAAACCTGGGAGCAGCACTTACAGAGTTCGGAGCAGACACTATAGTGCTGGACGCAAATCTTACTAATCCAAACCTAGGATTCCACATCGGAATCCCGCTGTACCCGACGACACTACACGACGTCCTCAAAGGCGACGCACATATCACCGAAGCCATGTACATTCATGACTCCGGACTGAGAGTCGTACCAGCAGGACTTTCTGTCGACGACCTGAGAGATACCACGCCAGACAACCTCTCTGACGTACTTCTTGACGCGGTCGGCGAACCGGACTTTGTACTGGTCGACTCCGCAGCAGGACTTGGCCAGGAATCAATCTCTGCAATAGAGGCCTCTGACGAGGTTCTCGTAGTCACGAATCCAAATCTTCCGGCGGTCACAGACGCGCTGAAGACTGTCGATATCGCTGAGGAGACAGGAACAGAGATTACAGGCGTCGTACTGAACATGGTGAAAGATCATGATTCTGAACTCGACAAGGAGGAAGTAGAATCTATGATCGGACACGAAGTTATTATGGAGGTGCCTCACCACGAGAAAGTTGAGGAGGCGCTTTCAGTCAAGAAGCCGGTGGTACATCACGCACCTGATCACCACGTCTCTGAAAGGTTCAAGGGTGTCGCGGCGAATGTAGCTGGAATTGACTACGAGATGGATCTGGCTGAGAAAGGGTTCTTAACCCGTCTACTCGACAATATCAGGCATTAAAGCCTTCAAATTTTTCTTCTCTACTTCTCTGAATAGTCAGGTTTTTAATGCGGGGAAACCAAGAACTTATTGTATGACACGAGTAATCTCCGTTGTATCCGGTAAAGGAGGAGTAGGGAAGACGACGATGACCTCCAACATCGGAGTGGCGCTTTCCAAACACGGTGAAGACGTTGTAATCATCGACGGCAACTTCTCCGGCGCAAACATCGCACAGCACTTCGGCATGGGATTCCAGGACGTTTCTCTAAATGATGTACTTGAAGGCGACGCCTACATCACACAGGCAGTATCAAAACATCCTGAAGGAGTCTCTGTACTACCAGCCTCAATTCTGGACTTTGACTCGGATGCAGAAAATCTCAAGCACTCTTTGATCGACTTCCTCGGCGACAAAGACTATGTTCTGATCGACGCAGCTGCAGGAGTCGGCGATGAGGTAGAAGCGGCTGTAGAAGCCTCGGATGAAGTACTACTTGTGTCAAAGCCAGAGCTCCCGTCATTGACGAACGCGCTTGGAGCGAAGAAACTGGCGGAGCAAATGGAAAGAGATGTAATTGGACTGGTCCTCAACGAAGTCCGCAACGAGGACCACGAAGTAGAACACGAAGATATCAAGGATCTGGTAGGAGAGCAGATTCTCAGCAAAGTACCGGATCACAGGCACGTACGGGAAGCCATAGCACTTAGAGATCCGGTGGTCTCCTACAAGCCGGATTCTAGAGCATCACACAAGATTGAAGACGTCGCATACCAGATTCGAGGCGAAGAACCGCCGAAGAGAGGTTTGAGCACCCAGCTCAAGTACAAGGTCGACGAATTCAATCTTCTATAAAAATCTCCTTTAATTTTCTATTACTATCCCGGGAAATTTTTTCTCACCATCAGGCTTATATCGCAAAATACTCAATTCTCCCTCATGACAGATCTGAAGCCATACGAACAGTATCTATGGAGTCCAAAAAGATCCGAGTACGAGGCGAAGGAAGTACCTGAAGATATCGACTGCATCTTCTGCGCCCAGGTAGAGGGCGACGAAAGAGTCTCGAAACTGGAAATTTTCGAAGACGATTTCCTAATGGTCGAGCTTAACATCTTCCCATACAACACCGGCCACCTGATGGTCGTCCCGAAGCGCCACGTCAACTCACTCTCCGATCTCGAGGACGAGGAAAGAGATAGACTGTTCGCCATGGTTGCAAGGGTCGAAAAACTACAGAACGAAGTCGTGGAACCTGCCGGCATCGACGTCGGTCTCAATATAGGGAAAGCTGCAGGAGAATCGATTCCACATCTCCACGTCCAGCTGGTGCCGATCTACGAGAAGGATCGAGGCTTCATGGAGACTTCGCTTGACACCAAGGTTATGAAGGAGTCGCTACCGGACACGCAGGAAAAATACAGGGAAAGAACAGATATACTCGAAGGATACTGGGATGAGGGATAGAAAATGACGAGCTTCTTCCACACATACGACCTCAGAGGAACTTACCCGGACGAAATCTCGGAGAAAGAAGCAGAGAAAGTGGGGAAGGCCTACGGAACTTTCATCGACGCAGAAAAAGTTTTGGTGGCCAGAGACGGTCGGAAACATGGAGAAAAAGTAACTAGGGCTTTTATAGGCGGTGTAATGTCGACAGGCACTGACGTGGCGTATGCTGGCATAGCTCCGACTCCTGTAGCCTACTTTGGCCAGGTAAAAAATAATTTCAAATCGGCAGCAGTCGTCACTGCTTCACATAATCCTCCAGAGTACACTGGATTCAAGTTCTGTCTTGAAAACGCGCTTACGATGTCCAGAGATGGAGGTATGGAAGAAATAGAGGAAATTTACGGAGCAGAAGAATTTGATGAGGTAGAAGGAGTCGAGGAAGAAATAGAACTTGTCGAAGACTACATAGAAGCTCTCAGGAAAAAATTCGGAGATCTCAATCTTGAAGTTGCTGTAAACTGTGGGAATGGTGTAACGGGTGTCATGGCTCGAAGACTTTTCGAAGAGCTTGGCTGCGAGGTGAAAACGGTTAATGAAGAAGTTGATGGAGGGTTCCCAAATCATCTTCCGGCCCCTGGTGAAGAAGAGGCGCAGAAACAGCTTGAGGAAGCTATGAGTGATGAAGACCTAGGCATAATTTTTGATGGAGACGGAGATCGAGCTGGATTTATCCTGCCAGGTTATGGATACATTGAGGAGGATAAAGTTATTGCTCTTCTGGCTGAAGAATCTCTTAAGGACGCCAAGGGTTCTGTGGTCTATGATCTCCGGGCTTCGAAGCTTGTACCTGAAAAAATCGAGGAATTCGGCGGAAAACCTGAGGAGTCGCGTGTAGGACATACTTTCATCTCGGAGAAGATTCATGAGGACTCTGAAGTTGTTTTTGCAGGCGAGCTTTCCGGTCACTACTACTTCCCGGCCTTTGACTTTCCTTGGGATGACGGGCTTTTCGCAGGAGTCTTGATGACAAAAATGGCGTCCGAAGTGGATTTGCTTGGTAGGATAGAAGATTTTCCGGAGTATCCTGTATCTCCGGAGCTCAGGATTGACTGTCCTCAAGACGCAAAGCAGTTGGTTGTCGATAGGGTTATAGAGGCTTACTCTGACCACGAAATGACAACCAAGGATGGTGTAAAGGTAAAGTTTGACGGTGGCTGGGCGCTTGTTCGTCCTTCAAACACGGAGCCGAAGATGAGTGTCAGATGCGAGGCCGATTCGGATGAGCGACTGGAGGAACTTCTTGAAGAAGTTGAGGCCAAGGTAAGAGGGTTTATTGAAGAATCCTAGTAAAAATTCGCCATTACCTGGTTTTCTTATTTTATTTCTCCGATGAATGTGCCTGAAGAGATTATATCTCCCATTCCTACAAGTCTTTCCGGGTCTTCATGGATTAATGTAGGTGCTGCTACTACGTTTAAGTCTTCTATCTCTTCTATACCTGTCTCCGCAAATTTTTCTAGATCCAGGTGGTTTTCAAAGTGTTCAAGCTCGTCTAGGCGGTGAATATGCTTGTTTTCTAGGTCGAACTTCTCCAGTTCGGATCTGTCTGGTATTTCGCCGATTTCTGCCAGTCTGAGGCTTGAAGCTACTCCGAAAAGTAATCCTCTTCTCATTGATTTTTTCCCTATAGGGTAATCTTCGTCTGTAACGATCAACTGGAATCTGTAGGAGTGAATGTGGCATCTGGAAACTCCTTTTTCTTTCACAAGTTTTTCCGCTATCTTATAGGCTTCTCCAAGACTTAATTCATCTTTTACTTCAATTTCAAGATGTTCGGCTATTTCTTTAGCTTCAACTTCGTCCATTCCTATGCTTTCGAAAGCTGGAAGCAGGTCTTCCAGGATTTTCCTGGTTTCCGCGGAACCTGTGCTGACGTACTCAAGGTGTTTTGGAGTATCAAGTTTCTGCAGCTGCATACAGGCCTTATCGATTTTGGTATCGAAATTCCCCTCAATATTCTGGAATCCTGAGAGAATTATACGGTCCAGTTTCCTGTCAAGGCTTCCTAGATTCTCTTCAACGCCTTTCCTGAAATAAGGCCCGAAGCCTTTAACCGTTCCTGAAATGATTAAACGTCCGGTTTCATCGCCTTCGAACTCTACTATGGTGTTATATTTAGTTCTATCCGTGTTTACGCATTCCTTGGCTCTCTTGAGTAGAAATTTTCCGTCTATAACAGGATAGACTACTTCATCGTTCAGTTTCTCTACAAGTTCCTCTGAAAGTAAAGGGGTGTAAAATACGGTGTAAGCTCCTATACCTGATAGATAGTTCGCTATTATACCGCCCTGTCCGCCCAAGCTTTCGGAGCCGTTGAAGGATAGATCCTGATCAAAGTTTTTCCTGTTAACCTCCTTATTTACTCCATTATCTACACAGTACTTCAGGGAGCTCTTGAAATCATGCATGTTCTCCACAGGATTTACTATTTCTGCTTCAACATCTGAAAAATCTAGATCCAGGTCCTCAAGATTGTGGTGTACATCAATATTTGCGTTAAATCCTGTAAGTGCGCTTACCTGGTCGCCTTCCAGAAGTTTCAGGCTTTCGCGGTACCTCATCCGCCATTTATCTTTCATAGTCCCTGACACAGCTCTCTGAGGCTTTTTTCCGGATCATCGGATTTTACAACGCCTGACGCGACAAGTATTCCGGAGCATCCAAGTTCCATACTTTTCTCGACATCCTCTGCGTCTTTTATTCCTGCTCCAGCCAGTGTTTCCACGCCTTCTGCCGTATTTTCCACAGCTTTCCTGATCATTTCTGGCTTGGCTGTCGATACCGCTGTCTCTCCTCCGATAAGCTCTGGTGGCTCGATGGAGATGTAATCTGGCTTGAATCCGCTGTATCTCTCTACCTCTCCAGGTGTTTTTGCGCATAAAATAGTGTTTAAACCGGTTTCCTTGGACTTTTCCACTGTCTTTCTGATGATCTCCGGCTCCAGACGTCTCTCCGAGTGATCGATCATGGTTCCGGTAGCTCCTGCTCTCTTGACGCCTTCAGCCATCACATGCCCGGTATGGCTGCCGGTATCTTTCCTGCTGACGTGCTGTGCAAAAGTTTTCACGTCTTTTTCAGCAACTCTCTGTATATCCTGTGGCTGTGGACAGATTACTATCTCTTTACCGGTATCATTAGATACTCTGGCGCATATCTCTGCCAGTTCCTCTGCTTTTTCTCCCATTGCCTCGCTGTAACCCTTGAAGTTGACTACTATCATTTCATTCTCCTCTTAACTCTATTTTGATGTCCGGATCATTTAGAACCTCTACTTCTCCATCTGAAACATTGATATCGATTTCCTGATCTCCAACTCTTTTACCTGTCCTTACACAGTTTAAATCTTTACATGGATCTATAATAATTTTGGAGGTGTTTTCAACTTTTATTCCGAGTAGATAGCTGTCTATTACATGTAAAGCCATTCCTGCGCTCCATGCCTGCTCGCTGCAGCCTAGTGAGTGTCCTTTTTCTGAATCAACTACTTCTGGCAACGCACCAAGCTGTCCTCGATCCAGGAACTGGTTTAATTTTTTCAAGATTCCTTTTCCGATTTTTTCTTTGCCGTAGGACAGGTTTGCAGCTGCTGCCCAACATGTTGTAAGTCCCCAGGTGCTTCCGGTGTGGTAACCGGATGATTCGTATCCTGGATCAGTTATTGATCTTGTCCTGGCTCCAAAACGTGATGAAAACTCTCCGTTGATTTTCTGCAGGTATCTTGAGGCCTTTTCAGGTTTTATCTGCTCGTACATTAGAGGTATTGCAGGATTTATTGTCTCTGCGGAGTTTTCGGCAAGAGAGTCTTTCATGTAGTTTTCGCCTTCAAATTTCTCCAGGCCGGACTCAAGTTTGCTTTCGATCTCCAGATCCTCTAAATCTGCAGCTTTCAACCAAAGGGACTGTATATCGACTGCGTTCTCTCTTTCAAGAGTATCCATCCATGTTCCGCCTGGGGCGTGATCCACAAGTTCTTCTTCATCAAATTCCAGACGTTCTAGAGCCTGCTCTTTGGCTTCTTCGATTATATCATTTGATCTGAAATGTCTTTCCAGCTTGTTTACAGCAATTATGAACAGGGGCGCGGTATCAGATCTCGGGAATCCTCTGTATTCATCCTCTCCATCAAGGTTTATCTTTCCTGGAAGTCCTTTTTCCGCGAAGTTTGTCAGAATGTCCTCTGAAAGCTCAAAGTATCCGGCATCGATCAATCCGAGAACCGTCCAGAAACTGTCCCGGGCCCAGAAAGACTGGAACCATGGGTGGCCCGCGATTACACCGGTATTTTCTCCATCGTATATCAGGTTCTTTACGCTTTCCAGGCTGTAGTTAAACAGTCTTCCAAGATCCTCGCCTTCAAAGCTCTGTTCTATGTCCTGTAGTTCCCCGAAAACACCTTTTGACGTAGTAACTTCTATTTCAAGATCTGACTGAGTTTCAAGCTCTTTCCTGAAGGATATATGACCTGGTATAAAGCATTTCTGGGTTTCTCCAGGCTCATGTGTCTTTGTAAAGCTGCCACCGGTCAGTTTAAAATCCTCCTGACTTGAAATCATCAGTTTTTTGCCATTCCTGCTCACTGTGACTCTGTTAGGTCCCTGTTCTGTCTTGTACTCTGTTTCATCTATATCTGTGCCTTTATCGCGTATATCGACACCAGGCTCCAGTGCAACGTGCACAGCCTTTTTTTCTTCCATCTTGTTTTCGAAATGAAGCTTCAAGCTAACTCCTGGAGTTGTTGAAGGTGCTGAAACTTCTTCTGTAATCCTCAAGCTATCAGTTTCGTGGTGAAAAATCATTTCGTCTCCGTATTCTGCTGCTTCCACAGTATTTTCTCCCAGCCATACGCCGTTGACTTTTATCGCGTAGTAATCCATGAACTTGTAAGGCGGCGACCAGAAACCACTCCATTTCGACTTGAAACCTGTGTCCATATGCCTATTGAGGAAACAGTGCAGGTTCGAGATCACTCCTTTTCTATCCTGCAAGTTTTCTGTTATACTGTATTTCATAACCAACAGATTGCCCTGACACAGTATAAAACCTGTATGTTAACCTCTCGGTAGCAACTCCGTTCAGGCTGTTGTTTTAATACTGAGCGCAGAACCATACATAACTATGAAGCCTGATACTTTCCTGGAGGTTTCGTTCGAAGTAGCGAACAAGGTCGGCGGCATATACCAGGTTCTCAAGTCGAAATCCCGGAAAATGCAGGACTACTACGGCGAAAACTACATTACAATAGGCTTCTATGATGAAGAATCAGCAAGAAAAGAATTCGCGCCAAGAGAAGATCACCAGTTCCAGGAAATCTTCACAGAACTGGAACAGAAGTACGGCATAAAATGCTATTACGGCGTCTGGACTATCCCTAGCTCCCCGAAATGCATACTTGTAGATGCATCAGGCCTGGAGAAAAACGTGGACGAAATCAAGACCAAGATGTGGGAGGAACACGGCGTAGACTCTCTTGAAGCGGGTCAAGACTTTGATGAACCGGTTAAATGGAGCTACGCGGTAGGAAAACTTGTCTCAAAGCTCGAAGAAACTCTGGAAGGCGAAAAAGCTGTACAGCTCCATGAATGGCTTTCAAGTCCGGCAATGTATGAATTTTCAAGCCCGAGCGTCTTTACCACTCACGCCACAGTTCTCGGAAGAGCTTTATCCAATACAGATTATGATTTACAGGCTGCTGTCAAAGAAGGAAAAGTCGATGATGAATTAGCATCTGATCACGGAGTAAAATCCAAACATCAGCTTGAGAAAGCAGCTGCCAGAAATTCAACAATTTTTACGACGGTAAGTAAAACTACAGGTAAGGAAGCAGAAGCCGTACTGGGCGAGAAACCGGATAAGATTCTTCCAAATGGTTTCAACGTCGAAGAGTATCCGAGTCTAGAGGAACTATCCTATAATCATACGAAAAAGAAATCTGACCTGAAAAAATTCCTGAGAGCATATTTCGAGCCTTACTACGACGTAAATCTTGAGGAAGATCCACGGATACTGTTTATATCAGGAAGATATGAGTTCCATAACAAGGGTGTTGATTTGCTGATAGATTCTCTGGCGGAACTCAATCAGCAGCCTGGAGACGACTTTTTCGTGTTTATATTTGTCCCCAGCGACGTGAAGGGTGAAAAACTTGAAGTACTGGAAAACATGTCTCTCTACGAGGAGCTTGAGGACTTCATTGACTCTGTGATGCCCGAGGTCAGGAGCAAGATCCTGAACTCGATAACGTCGGGTGAGGATCCTCTGGAGGATATTTCGGAAATAGTGGACGCAGGTGGAAAAGTTGAATCTCTTCAGAACAACTTCCACGCAAAGAAAGGAAAAAAGCCGCCCCTCTGCGCATTCAACCTGAATTATGCCGATGACGACATACTTGAGAGATTAAATCAGAGAGGATTAACAAACTCCGAAGATGACAGAGTGAAAATAATTTTCTATCCAACTTATCTTTCTGTAGGCGACAAGCTTCTTTCTATGGATTACAATGACGCAATCGTAGCCTCCAGTGCAGGAATTTTCCCGAGCTACTATGAACCATGGGGCTACACGCCTGTAGAAACAGCTGCAAACGGCGCTCTATCTATAACAACAGATATGGCGGGATTCGGACAGTTCCTCAAGGAGAAAACTGATCCTGAGGAGCGAAAGGGTATAAGAATACTTGAAAGAGAAGATAAAACATTCAAACAGTCCCGTGACCAGTTAGCAGAGATGATAGGTGACATAGTCAACTACTCAAAGACAGAGATTACAGAGAGAAAGCACAACGCCAGGAAACTCGCGCAACTGACTTCATGGGAGAAACTCGGAGAAAACTACAGGCAGGCACATGAAATGGCAGTGAACAGAAAATGACATTCGAGATAGAAACCGAAAACATTCAGCAAAGCGAAGAAAGCGTCGAAAAAATAGAACCAGTGTTCAGAGACGCCCAGCCAGATATACAGGCTATAAAAGAAGCTGCAGATCAACACAGCAAAGAAAATCTCGTACTCATCGGAAACGGAGGATCAGTAACCAGTTTCAGGGCGTTCCTGTATGCATTTATGCCCGAGGTGGATGCTGACGTCAGGATAGTCACAACAATGGAGCCAGACTATCTTCATAGACTCTCAAGGGAACTGGACCCCGAAAATACTGTTGTAATGCCGATCAGCAAGTCAGGATCGACAGTAGGGGTTCTGGAATCACTCATGTTTTTCATGGAGCGCGATTATCCTGTATTTGCCGTTACTTCCGACAATAATGGCGCACTGAGAAAAATTGTCGAAAAAAGAGATCTACCGTGGATAGAACATCCGGAAGTCGGCGGAAGATTTTCGGGAGCAACCGAAACAGCTTTGACTCCGGCCGCGTTCATAGGGCTTGATACAGAGGAAATCCGTGCTGGAGCCGAGAAAATGTACGAAAAACTCGAAGAAGAGGAAAATATAGCATACCACGTAGCTTCAAATCTCTACAGCGCTGAAGAAAACGGTTACAGCAATATATTGAACCCGGTATACTCTACACGTCTCCTGGGGTTCCAGCCACTGTTTATACAGCTCATGCACGAGACAGTCTGTAAAGAAGGAGAGGGAATGACTGTATACGGCGATCTGGGCCCGGAATACCAGCATCACACCAATCAGAGACTTTTCGGCGGCAAGAAAGACGTTGTTCCATTCTTCTTCCGTGCTGAGACTCATGAAAAGAGAAAGTTAGATGTTCCGGACGACTTCACTGATATTGATCTCCGTGGCCGGAAACTCGGCGATTTAGATAGGATAGAGCTTTCAAAGTCTCTTGAATCTGAGTATCAGGGTGTAAAAGATGCTCTATCGGATGAAGAAATGCCTAGGGTAACGATGACTCTTACTGAACTGTCTTATCAGGCGGCCGGCGAATTACTGGCGTTCCTGCAGTACCTGGCTGTATACTCGGCGAAATTCAGGGGTGTTGATCCATTTACACAGCCTGACGTGGAGAAAAGCAAGGAAATTGGTTTCCGGGAGAGGTTCACAGAATGAATGTGGTTCTTCTTTCCAAGCAGTTGAAGGATGGAGAGGCAATTTCCGAGTACACAAAGAATATTGCGGAAAAACTTGTACAGGAAGGTCATGAAGCGACTATAATTTCCTTCGATGATGGCTCATACTACAGTATAGATGACAGGGTTGATGTTGTCAGGTTTCCTCTCCATTTTGACGGTGATAATATCTACAACTGGTCTATGATGATGAACAACGAGATGAAAGGCCAGGTAATGGGTCTTCTCGAGGAGAAAGATTTTGATCTGATTCATGCGAACGACTGGACAACGGTTCCTGGTGCAGTGGCGATCTCTAAACACCTGGAGAAACCTATGGTCATAACTATCCACTCAACGGAGAATGAGCGAGGCTTCGAGGGAGAGCAAGCAGAAATGATCTCTGAACTTGAGTGGCAGGGGGCTTACGAGTCCGATCAGGTTCTTGTTACAAAAGAAGATACTAAGAATTCTGTGCTGTTTGATCTGGATGCTCCGGAGGATAAACTGGAGGTAATCGATCCCTTCAGCGATGGATGGCGGGAAAGGATTTTAAACAAGTACAGAGAACTACTTAAACATAAAAAAGAGGTGAAAAACTAGTTGAGTCGGAGATCGAATAATTTTCTGCTTTACTGGAAGCCGGAGAGGCGATTTTCATGAGGCCGCTTTTCATTACCTGGGAGTATCCTCCGTACAAGGCAGGCGGTATAGCTGCCCACTGTGAAGATC
>UEZL01000009.1_pt1 | contig 21026 bp, 30 predicted proteins | sample 1903721 | NCBI WGS metagenome assembly UEZL01 (sample SAMEA4776353, study PRJEB27445) | saltern metagenome | biome: Hypersaline environment; feature: solar saltern; material: Pellet | place: Spain | collected 2012-08 | depth 0 m | reverse complement strand
AGTTCTGTCCTGTGTTGTTTCTGCAAAGGTAAAGTTTTCAGGGAAAAACTGGCCAAGACTTCTAGACAAGCCTTCTTGCAAGTACGGCACAAGGCCCACTCTAAGCGGCCTTTCTACAAGACCCTCAGGCTCTCTTGGCTGTTCCTGATCTCCCCTTTGCCCACGGCGGCTCATCTGCCCACCTCCTGTAGGCTCTCCTTGCTCGTTTGTAGGAACGGTTGAGTCCTCTGTAGCAGGAGCGGCATCATAGCCTTGCGGCAACATGTCTGGTACAGGTCCGCCAGTAATGTTTACAAGCTGCGTACGACCAGCAAAGTCTGTAGTTGTCTTAATGTTATTGTTAGCTAAGTCAGTAGCCAGTCTTTCGCTGTAGCCCTGAGAAAGGTAGTAATCTCTTTCTCTTTCTCTTTGCGTGGTGCTTCTCTCTTTCCCGCCTGTTCTAAAGAACTCTCTGTACTCATCTGTACCCGGCTCTAGCCCTGCTGCCTGTGCTCTCATGCTTAGGCTTCGGATATCAGAAGGAACCTCTGGCTGGGCTTCTCTGGCCTGTTGAATGTACTGCTGCTTCTGCTGCTGAACACGGCTAGCTAGCTCTGGTGCGCCAAGTTCTTGAAAACGACTAGATGCAAAATCAAATGTACCGATTGGGTCTGAATCAGTAGTCAGTCCTCTGTCTATAGACTCTTGCTGTACCTGCTGTACAATTCTAGCAGTCCTGTCACCTTCTGTTTCAAACCCTAACGCACGACCAAGTCCTAAGCCAGCCTGTGTCGCGCCTGATGCCATAAGTGCGCTGGGAGACTGCGCTAGCTGGATAGCATTGCCCATTAGGCGGTTTCTTTCAGATCTTCTAATATTGGAAGGCGTTTGGATAGCTCCGCCAAACAGACCCCCTTGAGCCTGCTGCGGCTGCTGTCCCTGAGGCATTCCTAAAAGTCCTTCTGCCATATCTTTATACCTGTTCCGATGCTATAGCTGAGGGATGCCAGCGCCTAGAGCAAACTGCCCTGCGCTTGGCACCTGACCCGGAGCGTTGCCTATTGACCCACTAAAAATAGGTGTCGGTAATGCTTGCGGCACCTGCTGCTGGGGCTGAATAAATGCACCAGCGGCCTGTCCTAGACCAGAGAAGATGCTGCTAATTGAATTGGCTCTGCTGTTAGCTGCTGCCGCAAGTGCTTGTCCTTGCTGGGCTCCTGCAGAAGCTTGCTGAGAGGAAATGTTGCCACTTGTTCCAAGAAGTCCTTGAGTAACGCCGCCAATATCAAGTGCGCCACTTAATAGCCCTAATCCTTGAGAATAAGCGTTTTGCTGTTCTGCAAGCGCTGCCTGCAACAGGCTTTGATTCTGAGCAGTTCTGAGTCCTTCCGTTTGAAGGGCGCCTGTAGTGCTGCCCAAAAGCCCTTGGTTAAAAAGTCGGCTTTCCTGCTGTGATCTCTGTCTTTCTAGTTGTGGCCCGAAACTTTCTTGAAGAAATTCAAGACTTGCTTCTGGGGACCGCGCTTGCTCAAGTCTTTGCCTGCCAAAATCAAGCAAGCCCCGATACTGCTGCTGAAGCTCTGGGGAAAGGTTTGCAGAAAAACTGCCCTCTCTAGCTATAACACCACCTAACGGTGTGTTAATATCGGTTGGCCTAAACCGAGCAGCATCTGCTGCGGCTTCTGCACCTTTTCTTTGTTCTCTTGAGGCTAGATAACCGCCTGCTGCGGTGCCTATCCCTACTGCTGCTGCAATTCCAGCCATAACTTAATCCTCTGCTGACAGACGCATTGCTTGTCTGTAATCGACTGTAATCTCTTCTCCAATAATTCCGCCACGATAGCCGCTAATGTTTCTTGCCGCTACCGCAAAGACGTTGTTTTGCTCATCTACTACAAAATATGCGTTTGGATTCTTTGAATGATTAATCCATCTTGCTGCAGGTGTCCGCATTTGCTCAACAATCGCAGGAGCAATTACGTCGCCCTCTTTAAAGTTAGCTGTTGCAAAAAGACCCTTTCCTTCTATTTTAGAATCCTTGACTTGCACTTGGTAGTCGCCATAAGGAAAAGCAACTTGATCTGTTTCGTCTTCACTTATTTCTTTTAGCTTTTCGTGCTCTAAGCCAAATTCTTTTAGAAAAGCGTAGTAGTCTTCAAAGTCTTCAACGTGATCATAGGTAAGCTGAAGGTTGTTATACTTTTGAGCTTCTTGAAAAGTCATGCTGGTTGTCAGCAACTCCTCTTCTAGTTTGTCTGGATCTTTTTCGTCTGTTGAGTAGATGTTTTGCCAGATTGTATCTTCAAAAACAAACGCTACTTTTCTTCCAGCAGGAGAAACAAAAGTCTGCGGAGCTTCTAGCTCTGTCCACTCGTTATCTGATCCAAAAAACTTAATCCGGCCAGTCAACATGACGTTCATGTGCTCGTAGTTGTGGTGGTGGCCTACAACGTAAGAGCCAGCAGGTAAAAATACTTCTCTAATGTAAATGCCCGGTCCAAACTTATGTGTTACAGGGCAGTCTACCTGCTCTTCTTGCAACATGCGCTCTTCTAGCTTTTCTACCTTCTCTGCATTTATTTCTGTTGGCAAAGGGCAAGCAAGATCATTCATAAATTAACCTAAAGTGTTTGCCTGTCCTGCTAAAGGATTAGGGAGACGGTATTGAAAGCCTACAATGTAAATTTTTAATACTGGAGGAGCAGGGATGTTGTCAGCAGTAAGCCTTACAAGAAATTGCTGGTTATCTACAAAAGGAAGAGTGAAGGTTGACGTAACATCAATTTCAGCAGAGTTTTGCCTGTCTGAGCTGATACCCATAACCAACGTGTCTTCACTAAAAGTCGTGCTGCCCCCAAAGTTTACTGTATAGTTTCTAATGTCATTCACCCCGGGGCCTGCTTCATGGGCAGTCATAAAGTACATAACAAAATCAGGGTCCTTGCCTTCAAAAATAGTGTTATAGGCCGGGTCTCCTTGGGCAAGTGGGATAGTAATAACTTCACTGTTTGCGCCGGGACTAAAAGGAGAAGGCGCTGGAGAGTTAAAAACTCTTTCTCTACTTTGGCCTCCAGCTCCTAGCTGAAATATGGGTGGGAGGTTTCCAAAATTGTCAAAATTAATATAAAAATCAGGCAACTCTCCGCCGAGTTTTTCTGCGTCTATATTTTCTGTAGATTTGCCACTGTCTTTTAAGTTTCCGTTAGCATCAAAAGCGGCTAAGTTGTCAGTTGCTGCGCCGTTTTGCTTATCTGTTTTAGTAGTAATAGCAGACGAAATAGCATTAAATTCGTTGTCAATTTCTGCGCCTGAGACAAGCTTTTCTGGATCGCCAGTTTGCAGCGTATCTTTGACAGCAAAGTTTGTGCTCTTATTGTAATTACTCATACGGTAGCTCTCCTAGAAACCTTACCAGATTTTAAGTAAAGGTCTAATCTTTGTATTTCTACTTCAGCACCAACAATATTGGCCCTGACTCCAACTTGAAATGCTTTTCCTGACCCTGACATTCTATAAATAAGCGTTGACACAGGGGAAACTCTAGAGTATTCTCCTATATTGTACTCTGCAATCCCGTATTCTGAACCTTCTTCAGCTACCTCTATTTCTTGTGTTTCGTTGTCATAAGTAGTAGGGAGAAAGTCGTAAGACCAAGAAAAAGTAAGCTTTGAGGAGTATCCGCCTTTTACAATAGCAACGGCCTGCTTAGGAATCTTTTTTACGGTTCTTTCTTGCTGGCCACCAGAGGTAAAGCCAGTTGTAAAAGAAAACTCGTAGGTTTCTCCGTTATCCGAATAGCCCTCGTACCTGCCGATAAACCCGTCTTTGCCTATGTAAAGTTCGTCGTCCCTTGTTGCAAGAAGAGCTGTGGGGTTAATATCTGTCCAAACAAATACTCTAGCAAGAACTTGGTCTGTTGGGTATCTAAGGTTTAAATAAAATGTTCTTTTATTGTCAGGAAATGTAATTACATAAAAACCTTCATCTGGAACAAAAGCAGACTTAATGTTTTTAGGGCTTTCTGACAAGAAAAACACAGAAAAGAAATCAGTAACTTTGTCAGTAAGATTCACTATGGGTAGCGATCTTACGTCTCCGCCTGCTTGCAGGTTTCTTGCAAGAGAGATAACGCCAATGTCAGAAAGAAACAGAACATCGTTGCCAATGTTTTGGACAGAGTCTCTTGCGATGCACCCTACGTTATTTAAAATGTCAATAATGGACAAGGAGTTGTTAGGATCTTCGCCGCCAGAAAAAAGAACAACTTGCTTTCTTCCAAAAATAACAAGCGAGTTGTTAAACTCTTGTAAAGCAACAATTTCGTCTTGTCCATTAGACCAAACAGTCGCTACGTTTAGTGTACCTGAAGAGCCTCCGGTAAGCACACCTTCTTGAAGCAGGTCAGTGTACCGAATTGTTTGTCTGTCGGCATCAACATACCAAAGGCGGCCAAAAGCAGAAAGAACCTCAATGGGGTCATTGATACTATCATCAAACGTAATTTCTGAAAAGTCGCCGGTACCATCTTTTACAATAGGTTTGTGGCCTGACTGAACACCAACGCACTTTCCGTTAAAGTTAACAAACTTCCAGTGATCATCTGTTGGGGTGGTAATCGTTCCTGTAATATCACTGGGGTTGCTTTCACCCTCAAAGATTTTATTATCTGCTGCTGAAATAATTCTTAGTGATTCGTTAGAGTCAATATACTCGTGGAGCGCTTTTATACTAGCGCCGTTAGCAATCTCTGAGTCGTTGACTGGGGTCCAGCCTTTTCTTGATTCGGTTGAGCCGCTTCTAGAAATGACCGCATTTCTTGTTCTTGTGCAAAACTGCAAACCAATCTCAAGGCTTGCCTGCTTGGTGTTTAGGCCAAGAGATCCGGGTGCAACAACGGAAAACGGTGTAAGTGCTTTAGCCATACTTATACAACAAAAAAGTTAGGTTCGTCAGAAGTATTGACTGTGTCCCAGCTAATAGCATCAGCAAGCGCTGTCTGAAACTCTCTAAAAGCTACATCAGAAAGGTAGCCTTGATCTTCGCCGCGCTCATAAATTGCTCTAGACCAAGCACCAAAAATAATTGGCTCTACTGGACACTGTATCTGGGTGTTATCGTCTGATCCATCAACTTCAAGATTTTCTTGAGGAATAATTACATCAAAGTTAATGGAATAGGCTTTGTCTGGAATAGGATACAAGTCTACAATAACGTCTCCGTCATTGTCAAACCCGTTAAACTCAAACCACTGCGGCTGATTTTCAGTTACGTCATCGTGGTTTAGCTGTCTTGACATCCAGCGAGTGCTGGGTGACTTTTGTAGGAAGACATCTTCTGTGTCATTGAATACTGCTGGCCTATTAAGATAATCATAAATAAGCCTAAAGCGCCGGGTTGAACCGGTAAGAGAATAACGGAACACACCCTGCTGAGTATCAATCTGAATTGTGTTCTTAAGGTGTGTCCAGTTCCAAGCGTCCTCTACCTCTCTTTTCGCGTCGTTGACAAACGTACCAATTAGACGTGTGTAGTTGCTGTTATTAACTGAAGTCGCTTCGCGCTCTCTAAGGCGCCTGAGGACTGAGTTTACTGCTGAGAGGTAGGTAGCCATTCTTATTCCTCAGTTTCGTCTGTGTACGTCTTCTTTGGGCGTCCTGCGGGCTTTTTTTCTGCCTTCTTGTAGCGTTTAACGCGCCAAAGATTCTGGTCCCAGTGTTCTTCGGTTACTTCAAACGTATTGCCGGTCTTAGTGTCTTCAACTGTTACCATGTAAACCTCTTAAGAAAAGCCGGGGGAGAAGCCCTCCCCCAGCCTAGTATTGCCTACCTACGATTAGGAAGGAACAACTGCGACGATTGCTGCATCGTCACGGAGCTCTTGCGTGCCGTAGAGCATATCCACGGTCAGCAGATCACCAAGGTACTCCTGCTTGTACTGAGTCTGTACGCGAGGTGAAAGCTGAGTTGCTAGAACCATTGCGCTCTCGTGGAACATAGCGGCGGCGCGGTAGTCCGTGCTGCCGTCGTCAGCAGTGACCGTTGGGACATTGCTTGAGACGTAGACTTCTACACCGTAGATGTTGCCCACACGACCGTTACGGATGCTGTTCTGAGCACCGACCTCGCCGACAAATGCCTGCTCGGTAAAACGATCAATGCCGAGAAGGTTGTTCTTCTCAACAGGTGGGATTACGAGATAACGCTGTGAGTTCGGAACGTCAGCGTCGTCCAGCGTCTGGATCATGGTACGGATACCAGCATCAGTAAGGGCTGCGCCGTTACCGCTGTTGGTGTTGGCTGTCGGATCGAAAGCCGTTGAGCCGTCTGTACCAATGACCGCACCGCTGTAGTCAGTGCCGCCCTGAAAGCCAGCAAACAGTGCGCCAAGATCGCTATCAGCACGCTTGGCAAGCGCAAAACCTGCGTCATCAGTGTAGAACTGACGAAGCGTGTTAAGAGCCTGAGTCTCCACGATGTCTTCAATAAGACGGGAGTACTCGAAATGCTTGTCGATGTTGACAAGAACTTCGCCCTCGGTATTGCTGATTAGCGTAACCTGATTTTCAGCCGTCTTCTGGCTGGCGTCGCCACGAACAGGAGCAGGGATATGGATGACATCACCCTTACGGCCCTGATGGTTCATGTTTTTTACGAGATTGGCAAGAACAAGGTTGCTCTTGAATGATGCGATGACTTCGTCACTCCAAACCTCAGGTACAAATGTAGCTGCGGCTGTGGAGGTAACGTGATTACTTCCTAGTGCCATGATTAAATTCTCCTACGAATCATTTATTTTACTCTCCCCTCTTGATACGCTCGCATGATCTCGTCTTGCATTGTATTGTATCGTTCGGGGTCTTGCATTTTCATTTTAATAAGGTCTGCGCGTCTGTAGACTTTCTTAGTCCCCTTGTTGCGATTACCCGTACCTTCAAGCGTCGCCTGCTTTCTAGCCTGACTCTGCTTTTCAGCCTTGTTTGAGTCCTCGCTCACATCTGCACCCGTGGATTGGCGAAGAGCCTTGTAGAGATCAAACAGTTCGTTAGCGGCTTCGTAATCGTACTGGTCGGCCTGCTGTGCAAGCTGTGTACGATACTTAGACTCTTTAACAAACTCCTGAAAATCGCTTTTTTGTGCAAGATCCATGTAATCAGGATGTTTCTCGACAAATGCCGAATGCGCCTGTTCACGGTCTTTGCTGGTAAGCTTCTCTTTTAGCTCCTCTACCTCTTTAGCCAGACTTGACTTTTGGAGGTATTTATCTGTCGCTTCCTTGGGTGAGGAAAACCAATCGTCGTCCGACAGCTCCTCTTCCTTGGAGTTTACACGCTCACTGTTGTTGCGTTTCTGCTGGATTTCTAGCTGAAGAATTTCATCTGTGAGTTTACGAAGTTCTCCGATTTCGTTGCCCTTTCTCCCGTACTCTTTTTCAAGATTACGGTACATATCAACAACTTCATCAAAGGACTTACCCTGAAACTTTTCAGGAACCTCACTTCCTTGGCCTTCTTCGGGTTCAGTAGACTCTACTACCTCGTCCTCTAGGTTTTCGGTAGGGTCAAGAATCTCCTCGCCTTCGTCCGCCTCTTTATCCTCTGGCCGATCCACAATTTTTCTATCCATCTATCTCTCCTGCCTTATGCAAATGAAAAGGGTTGTAGGAGTGAGTTTAATCAAGACGTTAGGGATTCTTCCCGCGCCCTGCGTTCGTGGGTTCTTGCCCATTGCTCGTATGCAGTGGGGAAACCCGGATCAGTACCGTCAAGCTTAAAGTTGCAAGCACTGATAACTGGCTGTGCTAGTTGACCGCACTTTCTACACTTAAAAATATCAGACGTGTCATCCGCCATATCTTCCCAAGTGTAAAAGCACGACTGGCACTTAATATCAAAAATCTTCATCTTGGTAATCTTGTTCCTCTCTTTCAATGTATTCGTAATGTGATTCAAGTAAATCTCTGAAAGAAACAATCATCCTAAGAATTTCTACCTGACCCTTGTTACGATGAAGGTCTTCCATCGTCTCTAGGTCGATAGCTGATTCAATCTTACCCTTGAGGATTTCCTCTAGGTACTGCCGAAACGTTTCCCATTCCGGCCTGCTGCTGAGCGCGAACAGATCCTGATAGAACCTCTCCGTCTCCTGATTCTGTAGTGCCATTCACCTCACTCCCGTTTTGCTGGTTAGCGCGGGCTGCTAAAAGATCTAGAATCTGCCCTTGCAGTTCTACATCCAACTTATCCTGACCAAGCTCAATATCCGCAATAGTCTTAAGCCTGTCGGCAAGATTCTCTTGCGTTCTACTCTGCCGCTCTTCGATCTCTGCCTGTTCCTTCTGGATTGCAAGCTGAGTCTGTAGCTGCTGTAGCTGCTGAGCCTGCGGGTCAGGCTGCATCATCTGCTCAATAACTGTTACAAGCTCTTCCTTATTGCTAAGGCTAGAGTTGTCGTAAATAGCCTTGAGCATGACCATGAATGCCGGGGACTCTGGTGGTACAGTCTGTAGCAACTGAATAAGCTGCTGCTGTTCCAGTTCCCTAGCAGTAATCCCCAGTGAAGAGTGGGTAACAAAGTTAATATCTCTTACCGGGAAATTCTCTTCATCAAACTGCATAAATCGCCAAGCTGCCTTTTTAAGGAAAGGCTTAATGACGTTGCGCTCGATGTTTGCAAGTGTTCGTTTAGACCGCTTGATTGCAGACGACTGGGCCATTGACATGCCAGACGCTGTGCTGTTGCGCGGTGAAATATTCAAAGGTGCTGACGGGTCAGAGGTGCCTGTGGCCACCTGAACCATCCGCTCAAGATCGCCCGTGCTCTGGAAAATAGCTGGGTCAACTTGTCCGAAGTTGAAAGGACTGAGAATTTCTCGGGGGTTGCCGTTTGTCGGGATAGATTTGCCGGGCTGCACAGTAAATGAACTGGTGCGCGGCATGCGTGTGGCGTCGATGCCCATCATTGGGTGGACTGTAAGCGCCAAACCGTCCATGCGGGCGCGTAGTTCTGCGTCTAGTGCTTTCTGTGCGTTGTAGCCCTTCTCACAGACTCCACGGCCCCAAAATGAATTAGGAACTGTGTCGTGCTGGTAAGCAATTAGCGGACGGTCATCGTTCCAGAATGGATTACGGATAGCCCGAAGGACAACCGAATCGTTAGCAATCGTTACAATAGCTTCTACTAGGTTTTCACCGTAAAGATCAAACGCGCTGGGCGTAGCGTCTTCACCGTCCTGCTGGTCATTAACGCCAAGATCTACAAGCTCTTCGTCTTCGTCTAGTGCTACGTCCAGAAGGCTCTCTGGAATAAGACCGTAGTACTCAGTTAGCTTAACTGCATCACTGTCGTCATTCTCTTCGCCCGAAGTGCGCTCGCTGGCGCTTTTTTCTCTAACCTCAACCGAGTTGTAGATGCCCTGCATCTGTTTTTCAATAATCTGGTGCAGCGGCTTGTAAGAAACGTGCGCGGCGTACTCTGCTTCTGAGATAGTCCGGGCTGCTGGGTCTATTACAAAGTCAAACGGGGAGATAGCCTCTACCCGTACAAGGAACCGTTCTTTGTCTACAACGTCGTAGCTTACTGCTTGTTGCTCGACAAGCTGTTCTGCTTGTTCTTCTGGAATCTGACCTGCCTGAACGGCCTGAGCAATTTGTTGTACAAGCTGCTGGTTGACCTGACGCTCTACTTCTTTGTTGTTAATCGTCTCAGTAATAATCTTACCAATGCCTGTGCCGTAAAGCGCAGCGTTAAGAAAGATCTCTGAAATAGCTGACGGAACCTGTGCTTCGTCAAATCGGTCTATGAGGAAAGAACGCAGAACCTGCAGATCCTTGTCCTCTCCTGCTAGTCTGTCTTGGTAATCATCTACTAAATCGAACCACTGAGCACGTCCAAAAACCGCCTCTTCTTGTTCCGATACCGTGGACTCTACTGCTGACTGTAGGGCTGGAGAGATAAGCTTAGATCGCTCTGAAGCACGATCTTTGTCCTCTTTAGCCCAGATGCCTCTCCACAGGCGGTAATATTCTTCCCACTTTTCTGCGTAGTTTTGGTCTCTGTAACGCTCTGCCTCAGTAACACGTTCCATGCAATATCCGAGAAGGCGTGGGTTGCCGTCCTCGTTAGGCATGTTTTCGTTGTCTTCGGCGTCTACGATTGGGTTTACTGCCATATCCTAGTATCCCGCTATACTGTCGAGAGGTTCCCAGTCATCTACAAAATCATCCTCGTCAATGTAGGATGTAGTAGCAACTTGGTCTATGTATGCTAGCGCATCAAGCATGTCGTCGTGTGACATGGGGTTTGGAAAGTCGAGTGCTTGGTTAATAAACTTCCTAACCCACTTTGGGTCTTCACAATCCGAGGTGTCTTCTGGTAAAAACAGCCTTCCGTGCTCCATTCGACCCTGCAACGCCCACGCGATGCGCTCTGTTTTCTTTTTACCGCCGTGTGTAACGTCGATAATGTGTGGAAAAATGCTTAAACGGCGCATTTGGTCCGTAAGATAGGGCATGACAGCGTTTTTTAGCGCTCCACGCTCAATTCCTACTGTTAGCGCCTGATAATCCTTGGCTGCTTTCAGGATTTGGATGCTTGCTTCCCTAACATTCCACCTGCCAGTGCGAATTTCAGCAACGTACCATCCGAAAGTGCCGACTTTGACGATGGCGATTGCCATTTCGTCCAGCCTGTCCTCTCTTGCGCCCTTTTTACTGACTTCTTCATAGCCTGCCGGATCCACTGCAATGTAGTAAGAGCCTTCAGACGGCTCGGAATCTTTGTATTTGAACGATTCTTCTTTGAAAATCTTACCACCAGCAGCTTGAAAGGACGCAAAATACTCTTGTCTAATGACTTCTGCTGGCGTTCCCTGTTTTACAGACCGTTCAATTTCGTCTGCAATAGGGATTGTTGGGTTTTCAGCCGAAGAAAAGGTAAATGAAGCCCATTCTGGTTGAACATCTTCTTTCTTACACTGCTTTTCGTGCTTTTTTGTCTCTTCGTATAGATCAAAAAAGTGGTTCTTGCCTTCTGGGGTCCCGATAAACATGGCCCCACCGCGACAGTCAGCCAGTGTTGGGCGGATGATATACTCCCAGACCTCTGGCTTCATAAAGGCATATTCGTCCATTACCACAAAAGATAGACCTACACCACGCAAGGTATCCGGTCTGTCAGCCCCTTTAAGGTGGATCTCTCGCCCGTTAATGAGCTTAATAATGCCTTGGTTTTCTAGTGTAGAGTCGATCACGGGGCGGCCCATGTCTTTAAGCTCGCCCCACATGATCCGTTTTGCCTGCTCAAACGTAGGAGCAATGTAATACACTGCTCTGTTCTTTAGATCGTAGCCTTCCTCGTTCTTTTCTTTCATTGCTTCGATGAGAAGCATAACCCTAGCTAGGTAGGATTTACCAAATCTACGCCCGGCGGCTACAACCTTAAACCGAGCGGGGTCATTAAAGACCTCAAACTGGCGGGGGTGAAGATTAAAATCTAGTGTTTGAGCTTCAGTCAAAACTGGGCTTTCCGCTACAATGCTTTGTAGCTTACGCCTGCTGCATTGGCTTTTTGCTGGGGCTTGCCATCTTGGCGGCTGCATCGTAGTCCTTGGTCTTTTCACCAGCCATAGCAATGGCCTCGTTACCCTGACCGCTCATGCCGTCGCCTTTCATCTTACCCATTGACTTGTTTTTCATTGTGTACATATCTACTCTCCTAAGAGTTATTTATTTTTCTTCTTCGCAGTCTTTGCAGACTCTCTGAAGTCTTTTGCCGAGGGACGTCCCTTTTCGCCTTTACGCTTCATACGCTCACCAGAGCCAGCTTTAATTCGCTTTCTTTTTTGGTGAATGTTCTTGTAGAGGCCATCCTTTTTTTCAGCCATCCGTGTCTTCCTTTTCTTCAGCCGGGGTCTGGTTTACAGTGATAGCCTCGGAGATATCCTTGGGATCACTTTGGTGACCTTGATTAACAATGATTTGGATACCGCCCGAGCCTTTGCCTGTCTCGTCCTCTCCCGTGGCCTTAAGCTCTGGTAGGAGCCTGCCAAGGAAAAGTTTGATCATCGTCTTGTCGCCTTCCTTAGCCATCTGTGCGGCTTTCTGGTAAATCTCCATCGCGTCTTGTTCTAGTTCGTTGACAAGCGCAGTCTGGACAGCCGCCTCGATAATTGTCTTTTTGCTTTTAGCGCCCTTTGGTCTGCCGGGTGATCTTTTTTCGCCTTTTTGGATCTGCGTTTCTTTGGAGCCTTCGGCCTTGCCTCGGTTGTCCCACGCCATACTTTTACCTACTTTTTAGTTTTTGGCAGATCATCTTTGTGATATAGCTTTCTAGAGCTTGAAGTGTGTTTTGCTCCAGTGTGTAAAGTACCGTCTTTCATTTTGTGTGTAGGCCCGGTGTATTCTTTACCGTTCCTTAAAAAATGTTTTACGCCTTTAGCCATTCTTATTTCCTGTTCTGTGAAGCCTTGTAGGCCTGCTGTGCTCTTTCTGCCGAGGCTTTGGTTTTGTACATGCATTTGCCAGAGCCTATCTTGTACTTTCCGTTGCTACACTTTGTTACAGGCATCTAGCAATTCCAAGCCTTCCGGCTCCAATAATTTGCAGAGAACTTGTCGTTCTTGCCTTTAATCCCACCACTTCTAGCACAGTAGGATTTCTTTCTGTCTGGTTGGTCTTTCTTGATTGTCATGTCGGCGTCGCCAAAGTTCACCTTTTTAACTTCGTCGCCTTTCTTTGCTAGGACTGTAAACTTGCTAGAGCCTTTGGTGTTTTTCTTTGGTTTGTTGTAACCAGAAAAGGTTTCACCCCTGTACTCTAGTCTGTCGCCTTTCTTTTTAACGCTTTTTGTACTAGCCATAGACTAGATAACCTCGCACTGTTCAGAAAGAATTACAATGTAATCCTCCCCGTTCACACGGCCCCTCAGTTCAATATCCGAGCCCCCGTTCGCCCCAGTCCCGTTGGTCCCTTTACCTTTTGGTAATAGGCCGCAGGCAGAGATCATAGTCTCATTATTGGCGGTGCTCGATGTAGAGCACTGCGAGGGCTGTTCAACGCAAGTTGATAAAGCCAATAGAAGTAAAATAGATTCCATACTTTGTAACTTACTTTTTCTATTCTATATACCTATTATAACAAATTATATTTACTTTGTCAAGTCTTTTTTAATATTTATTTAAAAAAAGTTTTATATCCTTTTGGAGTAAAGAATAGGTGTAAATAAAATTAAACTAGGTTATCGATGTAGATAACAAGTATAGAAGGAATACTTGTGTGTATATCTACTAAGTATACACCTAGTATAGCATATTTTTATCTCTGTGTCAACCCTTCTAGGTTAACTTTCTTTGTACCACTTACTTATCTATCTGTTTTTATTACAGTCTAGGTACTACATGTGGTACTTGCGAAGGTCGTCTACCCCGACCTGAGCTACATTTAGTTCCCAATATAAAATATTTTCTTTTTTTATTTTTTAGGCCCTTAATAGTTGGTTCTCTATGTGCTTGTGTGTGTAGTTTACCTGTATGGGACCCAACCCATCTCACGGGGGCCGGGGGTATGGTGGAGAGTACCTAAACGAGAATGATTCTCATTTGCATTGGCATGAATATTGCATGGCCTAATGTTATAACATAACACTATAAATTGGCACGATACTTGCATATATAAAAACTTACTCTGGGGTCAGTTTATTGTGAGGATAAAAAGTTTGCAGAAAAAAAGGGTATATGGTAGGCACATCATCTATTCACAACCGATAGATCACGCCTATCAATAACCCGTGAACCGATAGGGAACAAAAGTGTTGACGGGTTCGCTGGTATCTGTACAATCGGCACTGAAGTCAAACGAAACGGAGACTATCTAATGAGCCAGAAAGATATACACAACACGCTGAAGAACGACGAAGCATTCCGGCATGCTGTCGACAATTTGCATCTTTTTGACATGGCCACGATTTTAAAAGCTTACGGGTTCAGCCATACCGTTGAAGATGCTTGCAGGATGTTCGAGTATTGTGGCGTTCTGCCTAAGCTTTCCAAAGATTAATCAACCAAACCAAAGACGGAGCATTGACCATGACTGCATATGACATCATCACCGAACAGATAATCGCCGATATTGAGACTGGCAAGGCAAAAGGCAATGAATGGCGCATGCCTTGGCACAGCGTATCCGGTGGCATGCCTGTGAACCTTGCCAGCGGAAAGCATTACCGGGGCGTTAACGTGCTCGCATTATGGGCCAGCGCTGCCCGTGGCGGGTTTGCCGCGTCGACATGGGCCACATATAAACAGTGGCAGGCAGTAGGCGCTAACGTTCGCAAGGGTAGCAAGGGAACAAAGATCGTCTTTTTCAAACCCATCGTGGTGGACACTGATCGTGTCAATGACAGTGGGGAACGTGAAAACGAATCGCGGATGGTCGCCAAAGCGTACACGGTATTCAACGCGGATCAAGTCGACGGATGGTCAGAGCCTACGCTGGAGACCGTTAGCGAAGTGGACACAATCGCGGCAGCGGATGCAGTGGTAACAGCCAGTGGCGCGGACATTCGCCATGGTGGAGACCGTGCCTGCTACATTCCAAGCGCGGACGTGGTAAACATGCCGGAGCGTGAGTCTTTTATTGACACTGACCATAGCAGCGCGACGGAGAATTATTACTCGACGCTTTTCCATGAGCTCACGCACTGGACAGGAGCGGAAAATCGCATGAACCGCCAGTTCGGTAAGCGCTTCGGGGATAATGCTTACGCGTTCGAGGAATTGGTAGCCGAGCTCGGCGCAGCGTTTAATTGTGCAAGCTTAGGCATAACGTCGACGCCACGCGCTGATCACGCGCAATACATTGACAATTGGCTGCAAGCGCTCAAGTCTGACAAGCGAGCCATATTCCATGCAGCCAGCAAGGCAGCGCAGGCAGTCGACTATCTGCAGGGCTTTGAGGCTGAATCTGCTACCGCTACCGCATAAGGGTTGACTGTTATCGCTAGGGCCTGTATATTCTGCAGGCCTTAGCAGTAACGGAAACCGGCAACACTGGAGGGTACAGGGTGACCGATATCAACGAAAAACAGATCCGAGCGGCAATGCGCCACGAAACAACAAAAGCTTTCGCTGTTTCCAATATAGCGTGCAAGAAAACAGAAACAGATAACCCTTTTCTCGGCGATACTGTGAGTGACGTTATCATATACGGGAAAGGTAAAACGCGGACAGTCGCAATTCGCACGCGGCACGGCGGAAAAAGGCTCGACTTTCAAACTTTGGGCAAGGTTCCGGCGGACGGCGAAGGCTACGCGATGGCCGCTGAAATGATAGAAAATTGGCTTTATGCCTAACGCTTGCCGCTAGGCCTTGGCATCTGCTAGGGTCTAGCCACAAGCTTAAACCAACAAACCGGAGATTGTAACAATGGCAACACGTAACGTTTTAACATACGGCAACACTAAGACCGCCAAAGGCGAGTCGAGCGGATACCTTACCGGTATCTTGCACCTTGCTCCGGGTGATCTAGCTGGCGTGCAAGTTTGCCCAAAAGCTAGCGCTGGATGCCTTGCCGCGTGCCTCAACACTGCAGGCCGCGGACGATTCGACAAGATCCAGCAAGCAAGGATTGCCAAGACTCGCTGGCTATTCGATGACCGCTCGAGTTTCATGGCAGCGCTGGTGAAGTCTATCGAGGCAACAACCCGAAAGGCGGAACGCGAAGGCATGACCCCTTGTATTCGGTTAAACGGAACTAGCGACTTGCCTTGGGAAAAGTTTAAATGCGTGCGTGATGGGGTCGAGTACCGTAATCCAATGGAAGCTTTTCCGAATGTTCAATTCTATGACTACACGAAGATACCAGCGCGAGCGCTCAAGTGGGCGCGCGGTGATATGCCCGGAAACTATCACGTAACATTCAGCGCCAGCGAATCCAATGATGACGCGTCGCGCATGGTCGCATTGGCTGGAGGCAACGTCGCAGTAGTCTTTGACAGACTGCCAACGGTTTATCATTGCCGAAAGGTAGTCGACGGAGATAACAGCGATTTGCGCTTTCTCGATCCTGTCGGTGTAGTGGTAGGCCTTAAAGCAAAAGGTGACGCGAAAAAAGACCAGAGTGGATTTGTTAAAAGAGTGGAGGTAGCGTAAATGGTGGTCGACATATACTCGAAATTTTTCGTGCAGATTATCTATCGCGGAAAGTCTATCTGCTTAGAATATGACGACGCTGCAGACTATGTAGAAGCAGTGGAGGCGGAGCCGGAAAGGTGGGAAGAATTGGCAGAGATTGCATTCAACAATGCAGAGGAGAATCAGCAATGATCGAAAGGTTACTTATGGGCGCTATAGTCGCAGTGCTAATGCTTGCACTGTATATCACCAAACCGGAGCAAAGCGAGCCAGAACGCCAACGTGAGCAGTATTGCGAAATGGTAGACGCATGGCATGATACGGATGGTGAAGCCGGGTGGCCACCTTATGACGGGGGGTGCGGATAATGCCTAGAGTACTGCTAGCGCTGTTGATTATATTTTACATGGACTTTTTTCCAGAAAATTGGCGCATATTGCTGGGTTTTCTGTGCATATGGCTGATGTTTTCCGGAATCTTTAAAGAGAACAGAAAAGAGAGCGAGTTAAATGAGTATCTATAGAATCACAGTAATGATACCCAGCGAGGTTTACCTTGACGCGGGCAATGCCCAACAAGCGGCAGATTTTATGCAGTTTTTGCAACAGCACTATGACCGGGTAGAATATCCGATATCGACTAACAGTGATGACAGAACGGGTAGCGCTGAGGTTAAGGTGCTAGCGATCGAGCCAGCTAGAGCGGATGACTGCATCCACGAGAAAAATGCAACCGAAGCTGCTATGCATCAACCGGTAGGGCCGGATGGGGTGGCATAAATGCTTGTGAGAGGCCCTGAGAGGCCGCACATTGAACGATTATCCATGAAGATGACCCAACATACCGGGTAGGACAATAGAGAGGCTTAGAGATGGATTATTATTACTACCAGCTATATATCAGCAACCCAGCCACCGGAGTAATGGAGCGATTCATAGTGAGAGACCGTGAAGAGGCTGTACAGCTACAAGCTAAAGTCAAGGAATACGGATATTATGCAAGCGAGCCTGTAGAGTTCTACCCGCTCGACAAGTACTCAGGGCTTGCCAGTGTGTTCCAGAAGCTAGGCGTTAGAGAAAAAGCTTGACAAGATAGAAAAAGTAGTGTATTTTTTAAGAGAATATTCTTATATATTCTTATATATTCTTATATATTCTTATATACTTTCTATATATTCTGTATATATATTCTGTATATAGTATATATAAAGGTAAAAGAGGAAATATTATGACTAATAGATTTACTTTCTCTGACTCTGACTTGATTGGTCTCGACTCTGACTTAGTAGACTGGGAAGAGATAAGACGCAGAGTGGATCTATCTATAGATGCCCTCGGAGTCAACGCAGTTAAGGATCACTATTGGACGGCAATCTGGGCCTTTGAGGACCAGCTTGGAGGTTGTCCCGGCACTGCCGAGGATGCTATAACGAAGCTAATCAATCACGCTATAGAACAGAGGATATAGGGAACATGAACGCACACCTTGACGAAATGCTATTCGAGGCCCATAATAGGGGCACGACTGTTAAACAGGTTCAACGTGAGTTTGAGGGAGATCTTGATATGATTACAGCAGCAGAACACCAGCGCTATGAGGACGATATGGCGGAGCTCGACTCGATGCGAGAGGATGAAGTATGGCGGATCGTTGGCGCTATCGAAGACGGAGTGGACAGCTACTGGGACGTATTTGATCACATTACCGAAGGCAAGACGGACGCTATCGGGCCGCTTGTGCAAGCAATGGGAGCCTTGATCCGAGCAAAAACGGACGCCGAGCAATTTCACGCATCGACGCTTGTTCGTCACGCACTGATGGAAGCGGCACACGATTACGCGAACGAACTCGCTGAAGACAACAGCTTCGATCAGCTTGTCCAGAAAAAGAGGGGGGAGGTTTGATGCGCTGCAAGGCGTGTGACAAGGAACTCTCTCCGGGAGAGCAAAGGGTAAGGCACCCAGTGACGAACGAACCAGAAGACTTGTGCAAGACTTGTAGGGCAGTGTCCGGGCTTCCAGATGATGCTGAGAGGCTCACAGGCGTCGCACACGAAGAGATCATACTTGACGATGGGCGGGTGTACACCAGTGAGTAAATATGCGCTTACAAACCAGCCTTGCCCGTCTTGTGGATCTTCGGATAGTTTGGCTATTCACCACGACGGGACAGGTTGGTGCTTTTCAAACTGTAGATTCTTGAGCAAAGAAAGGGTCGGTGGTGAAGAACAACCAAAACGGAGGCAGAACGTGTCATCAGCGTGGAACATAGAGGAAATTGACAGCTATGCCCCAGCGGACTTGTCCAGCAGAGGCATTAACAAAGAGGCTGTCGAGCGTTACGGAGTGCGCCAGCCAGTAAGGCCGGAAAACGGACTGCCTGACAAACAAGCTATCTTTTATCCTGCCGGTGTAGGCATTGGGTGGAAAAAGAAGAACTCTCTTAAAAAGAGCAATATGGAGATTGTTGGGGAGTATAAGGGCCTGTTTGGGCAATCTGTTTACCCCTCCGGCGGTAAGTTTCTGGTAATTACTGAGGGCGAAGAGGATGCTCTTGCACTCTGGCAGGCGCTGAAGGCCAAAGGGAAGGACTACAGTGTTGTTTCTCTGCCTAACGGGGCATCCTGTGGGGGCGTTGAGAAAAAAGAGGTTTGGGACTATGTGACTTCGTTTCAGGGGGTCTTGCTTGTATTCGATAATGACGAGCAAGGCAGAGACGCTGTCGAAAAGTTTGCAGACATTTACGCAACGCAGGTAAAGATCAAAGTTGCCCAGCTACCAGACGATTGCTCGGACGCCAATGACTGCGTTTTGCAGGGTAAGCAAGATCAGTTGCTTAGGGCTTGCTTTCAAGCTAGGGAGTACCAGCCAGAACTTGTAATTCCGGGCTCTGACGTCACTCTTGATATGGTAAAAGAGCCTATTAAGCCCGGCACTAAGCTGAAGCGGTTCCCTGCGTTTAGCGATAAGCTAGGCGGGGTTCGTGATGGTGAACTGGGCATCGTTATGGCTCCACCCGGTGTGGGTAAGTCAACGTGGGTTGCAGAGATTGGCTATGAACTAATTAAGAACGAAGAGAATAAGGTTGCTTGGCTGTTCCTTGAAGAGGATCTAAAGAAAGCGACTCAGAGGCTTATTGCAATCGACAATGATGTTCCCCTGCCGCGTTATCGGTTAGATCCGAGCATCATCCCTGACGAACTGATTGAAGACAGCTACAAGAGGTTGATTAACAATGGTCGGACTTGGTTTATTGATCTTGGCCCTGCTGGGCGTGTTGATGTTGACCGACTGATGCATTTGCTCCGGTACTATCGGAGTCAGGGAGTCACGAAGTTTATCTTTGACCACATTAGTATCTTGTTCAGCCATGACGAACGAGACAACGAGCGCAAGCTTATTGATAACGTCTTGAGTGAGGTTGCCGCGTTCTGTGCTAGCACTGGCAGCACGATGATTATGGTTGCTCACATTAAGCGGTTCGACCAAAAGGTATACGTCAACGATGAAATTAACGAAGCCAAGTGGTTGTACATTGACCCGGCAATGGCGCGTGGCTCAGGTAGCTTTGAGCAGTTAGCTTTCTGGATTGCAGCCCTAGAGCCAGAAAAGACTGAGAATGAAGCCAAAGGCCGTATGCGGATCAACATTAAAAAGAACCGAGAGTGGGGTTTCACTGGTCCGTGTGATGCGATCAAAATGGATCAAAACACTGGAAGACTAGAAGTTGCAGAGGTACCCGAGTATGACTATTGAATTCAGTGTACATATGATACCTTCTAAAGAAGGTAAAGAATATATTAGACAAAATCACTACAGCAGAAGTTGTAATAATGGCCCTATGTGTTGGGGGTTATACTATAAAAACAAATTAGTTGGCGTATGTGCTTTCGCTACACCTTGTTCAGAAAATGTACGTCGCAGTATATTTGGAGATAAGCACAAAGATAGAGTCACAGAACTTCATCGGCTACACACTCAGGATGATTTGCCAGATAACACAACTTCTTGGTTTACTTCTCGTGCTATAAAGGGGTTGCAAGAATATAGGCCGAAGATAAAAGGCATTATATCGTTTGCAGATACAACTGAAGGTCACCTTGGCACTATATATAAAGCATTAAATTTTGATTATAAAGGCACATCATGCCCTGCTTGGTTTTATCGGGATCAAGATGGCAGATTAAGGCACCCTAGACAATCGGGTGTGAACATATCAAAAGAAATGGCAAAAGAAAAAGGATGGGTAAGGGAAAAGAGAGACGCAAAAATAAGATACTTGCTGATTGTTGGAAGCAACAAGTCAGACAAAAATTTTTGGAAGAAAAAGGTGTTAATATGACTACTAAACGAATGTACACAATCGACATCGAGACTGACGGATTGCTAGACACTATGACTACTGTGCATTGTGCAGTGGCTAAAGATTACAAGACTGGCGAAGTGCATACGTTTGGGCCGACAGAGATCGCCAAGTTTCTGGAGTTGATAGACGGCGAAGTAGTTATCGGGCATAACATCATAAACTTCGACATTCCTGCGCTAAATGTTTTTGCCATAGATACCATGACTTTAGCCACGCCATCTCCCGAGATGGTTATTGACACTCTGGTGCTGTCTCGATTGCTTAACCCTGACCGGGAGCGTCCTGAAGGGCTGCCACAGAAGGTAGGGCCGCACAGTCTACAGGCGTGGGGCTATCGGGTTGGCATCTACAAGGGCGACTACGGCAAGCAGGAAGCCGCGTTTGACGAGTACAACGAAGACATGCTAGACTATTGTGTACAAGATGTTGAAGTTACTGAGCAGGTCTACAAGCATCTGCTCAAAGAGATGGATTGTTGAGCATGTTTATAGAGTGCTCAATATCTAAAGATCAAAAGGAAAGGGCTATAGGATTAGCGGGAGAAAAAGTTTATCATA
>UEZL01000001.1_pt1 | contig 50610 bp, 55 predicted proteins | sample 1903721 | NCBI WGS metagenome assembly UEZL01 (sample SAMEA4776353, study PRJEB27445) | saltern metagenome | biome: Hypersaline environment; feature: solar saltern; material: Pellet | place: Spain | collected 2012-08 | depth 0 m | reverse complement strand
TGAATCTTTTCTTATCTTTCAGAAATTTTTTCGGTAATTTCAGACTAGCGAAAAAACAATGCCGATTCCTGAAGTTTCATAGAGAAATTCTAGCTGAAGCCCTGGAACTTCTGCTCTACTTCCTCCTCTTCCTCTTCAACTTTCTCAGTGAATTCATCGAGTTTCTGCGCCGCTGACTCCTTAATAGCTGAAACCTTCTCACCAAGAACTCCTGTATCCGGAATCCTGTAATCTTCAAGACCTACCTCGGAGAGATCAATTTCAAAGTCTTCGCGGGAGTAAACAAAGGCTCCTGCACCGGCCGCGACAACTACAAGTCCGGCGAAAAGCATCATCAACATGCTATTCCGTTCACTTATCCTGTCCTGTTCTTTGACCTGTGAAAAAGTCTGCTTAGCTGATTCCTGAACCTGTTCAACATTTTCAAGTACTGAGTACGCTTTGTAATACTTGCCCTGCTCCACAAACTGCTGGGCGGTTTCAACTTTATCCATGAAAGGAGTAACATTCTCATTCAGACTCTGATTGAGTTCCTGGCTGAGCCCTCCTGACCTCAAACTGGAGATATTGGATTCAAGGCTTTCTACTTCAGAAGTATAGTTTTCAAGCATACTCTGAACATTTTCACGCTGCTGGCTGTTCGCCTCAACAATAATACTTGACTCCATGGAATCTACCGGACCATCCGTCTCTACATTTGCCGTCCATTTCCCTATCTGGCTTTGGTTCGGGGAAACCTCGAATGAAGCTGTCTTTGATTCAGTTCCAAGATCCTGAATAGTGTTACTGGCCGTGAAGAGATCTGATGACACCGACACGTTAACTGAATTGATCATAAGCTTTCCTGTGTTCTCTACAGTGACTTCAAATATTCTTGTTTCTCCTGCAGTCACAGAAAAGTTCTCTGGCGCCGTGAGAGATACGCTTGGCTTTGCATCAGGATAGTATTCAAAGCTTACAGATTCGTAGTTGCTCCATTGCCCGACGCCGTCCTGAACACGCATGTAAACAGTTTGACTGGTTTCGGAGTTCGGAAGATTATCTGTATCAACTGTAAACTGCTGATCATCATCCAAATTGACCGAGTAACCATCTCCAGGCAATACAGCAGTGCTGAAGAAGTACTCGGCTCCCTGAACACCTGAAGCAGAATCAGATGCCTCAAACTCGACTTCAAACTCTCCACCGAATTTCTTGTAATCTTCCAGAGTTGAGAAACTGTCAAGTAGAGGCGAAGACGAGTCAAAAGTATAGCTTTCCTCATCGGAGTCCTCACAGTTCCCGGCCTCGTCACAAGCTTCGACACTCACATCAACAGTTTCATCCTCGACATCCTCCTCAGGAATATCACAGGAAAATTCGTTATCATTCTCCCAGTCCGTCTGATCTACCTCATCGCCATCAACAAGACATGAAACTCTGACCTCACTTGTCTCATCATCCATATTCCCGACATCAACGTCGACAGAGACATCATCGCTCAACAACACGTTATTATCGTCATCAGCACCATCAACAGAAAATTCAGGCTTATCTGCTTCAAAATTATCGTCATAAGTGTATTCAAAATTATATTCTTCATAATGCCCTACTTCATCTTCGGCATTAGCGTCTATTACGAAAGTATCTCCATTCGAAAGATCATCTGTAGTAACGTCAAAGGTTTCAGTACATGTCCCTCCACCGCCACAGACATCGTCTCTATTTTCGTCTTGAACTTCTATACTGCCTTGATTTCCGTTGACTGACAAACTGACCACATCAGAATAATCGTCTGATACTGTAAAGCCTAGAACAGGATTATTTGAAACAAATTTTTGGTCACTCTCCTTCTCAACTACAGGTGCTTTCCTGTCTATCGTAATTTCAATACTAGAGGACTCTCCTTCTGAGGATTCAGCAGTTATATCATAATCTCCTCCATTATTGCTTCCTGCTGTAAAGCCGTCATAAGTTACATATCGGTCGTCGCTGACACCGTCTATGGACGCAGAATCGCTGTTGGGGCCGTCTATAGTGAAATTAATCTGGGAGGCATTGTTATCATTTGATACATTCAATGTTATGTCGTCTTGATAGTTGCCTTGATCCGGGTTAACCCATGTAAGTGCTGATGCGTTTCCGAGAAGTAGGGTTGCAAAAGTGAGTACTGTTGCAGCCTTGAGTAGCGTCCTAGCTTTGATGCTCTATCACTGTAAGACTTTGCGGATGATATGTTTAAGTAAATTTATTGTAGATGCGGAGTCTGATGGTTGAGTGCAGAGGAATATTTTGCCATTTTCAAGTTGACCGGGAATTTTTTCAGAAGTATATCAGGAGTGCTCCTGCTGCCATAAGCGTGGATGCTATGATTCTCTTGGTTGCGTCCTGTTTTTCCTGGAGCATGAAGTAGCTGAGGATTACTGTGAGCGGGATGCTGAGTCTCTTGATGGAGATTACGTAGGATACAAGTGTTAGTTTGACTGCCGTCATCTGGAGTATTATGGAGATTCCGCCCATTCCACCCAGGAATGCAAGCGGTTTCCATTCTTTCGCTACTTTTTTCCTCCATTCTCCTGATCTCGAGATCATTACCGGTAGCATGAAAAGTGAGGATAGCGTGTATATTGTCAGCGGCCACATGACCGGCGATGACATGTTTACACCGATTTTATCGGTATTTGCTGTGACAGAGTATATCAGGACAACGACAAGTATAAGCTGTACTCCTCTTTCCTCCCAGAGCTTTTTCACAGGATCGAGTAGAGAATCAGACCTGTTTATCTTGAGAGTGTAGGCTCCAAAAGCTATCAAAAGCACTCCTGCCGTACCTAGAAGGCTTGGTGTCTCGCCGAGAATCATGAACGATGTAACAAGAACAAGTACCGGCGAAATAGCGTACATAGGAGTGACTATGGACGCATCCGATTCCTTGTAGGCTTTAGCGATTATTATTGATGTAAACGCTATCACAAGGCTCTGAGGTATCGCCAACAGGAAAAAATTTGCTCCAAGTTCCGGGAGCCCTGTATAGAGCAGAGCTGCAAGAAGTACCGGCACTCCAAAGATTCTGGAGCTGAAGGCGGTGACAAATTCATCAGTCTCCAGTGCGTTTTTCCGCTGGTAGATGCTCTGAAATCCTTTTATCAGCGCAACTCCCGCGGCCAGAATCAGTCCTAACTCCATTAAGTTTCAAAAACGGAGCTAATCTTCTTCAAGTTTCTCGAATCTCTCGACAGATTCCTTTCTTTTCTCGTCGTGGTCAACAATCGGTTCTGGGTAGTCCTCCCCTATGATCACGCCGGAGTCCTGTTGCTGCAGCTTGTTCATCTTCCACGGCTCATGTATGTGCTCGTCCGGAACATCTTCCAGCTCCGGCACCCATTTCCGGATGTATTCGCCGTCCGGATCGTATCTTTCCGCCTGGCTGGTCGGGTTGAAGACACGGAAGTACGGCTGGGCATCAGTTCCTATTGAGTAGCTCCACTGGATTCCTCCGACCATGGCAGCGATCTCGGCATCGACGAACATTTTTGAGAAATAATCATGCACATCCCTCCAGTCCATCCAGAGATCTTTACAGGAGAAATTTGTCACGACCATCCTGAGGCGGTTGTGCATGAAACCTGTCTTCTTCAACTGCCGCATACCAGCGTCAACGAATGGATAACCGGTTTTCCCTTCGACCCATGCCTCCCATTTCTCCGGCGCTTCATCCTTCGAATCCCAGTCAGGCTCATTGTTCCTGTACTTGTCCATGAACGGCTCATCGACTTCATGCGGAAAGTTCCAGAGAATCTGCATGTAGTAGTCTCTCCAGGCTAGCTCCTCCTGCCAGGTCTCGATTCCCGAGGTATCGTCGTTAGGATTCCTTGCCTTGATCCGTTCTGCCTCCCAGAAAACCTCCCTGATCGAGATAGTTCCGAACTTGAGATGCGGGGAAAGCTTCGATGTATCTTCCCTCCATGCATAGTCCCTGTTCTCGTCGTAGTTCCAGATCTTGTCCTTGAAGTCTTCAATCCTTTCAAGGCCGTTTTCACGGCCGCCTTCCCATACCTCTATTCCTTCAGGTTTGTCGAAACCGAGTTCCTGTAGAGAAGGAATTTCATCCGATTCAAGACTTGGTGTGGTGTATTCTTCGACTTCTTGAGGCCGTCTCTTGTCGCGGTCGAACCATTTCTTCTTGTAGTAAGAGTAGACTTTATACGGAGTTCCGGAGTTCGTCAAAATCTCTTTCTTCTCGAACATGACTATGTCTTTGAAAGTTTTGACAGGTATTTCAAGCTCTTCCGAAACTTTTTCGTCCCTCTCTCTGGCATAAGGAGAGTAGTCTCTGTTATGGTAGACTGCATCCGCTCCGGCTTCTTCTATTATTTTTTCCAGCTGTTCCAGAGGTTTTCCTTTCCTGACGACGAGGTCTTTGCCTTCTTTACCGTTCAAATTTTCCTTGAGTTCTTTCAGTGAGTCGTGCCAGAAACTTACTCTTGGATAGCCGAGTTCCGCTGTTTCAAAGTAGTTGTCGTCGACTGCGTAGAAAGGTATGACTTCTTCGTGTTCTTCTGAGGCTTTTACGAGTGCTGTGTTGTCGTGTTCTCTCAGGCTTCTCCGGATCCAGACTATCGCTGTCACAGAAAATTTTTCGAAGGTTATTTTGAAGTAATTATTCTTCGGGTTTTTCTTTTTTCCTTCCGAAAAGTGCTTTGCTTGCCTTTCTGGATACTACTGTGAATGCTATGTACTTTAAGTAGGATTTGCCGAGTTCTTTCCCTGTCCTCCAGGCTTTTTCCTTTGTCTTCTGTTTCAGTTTGTCTTTGAAGTTTTTTGCACGGCTCATTGTTCCTGGAAAAAGTTGTTGAGTTTTTCTTTCTGGTTTTCCGGTCCGATGAGAATCAGTTCATCTTCTTCCTTTAGTTCGACGTCCTTTTCGTCTACAAAAGTTTTTTCTTCTCTTATTACTGCACATACTTCGAATTTTTCGGAAAAATTCTTCATGCCGTATAGATCCGAGACCTCTGTTTCAACCAGTTTTGAGTTTTTTCTTACCGATCCTTTGACTATTTCACGATCTCCCTGTATGTTTGCCAGCTTCACGAGGTAAGGATGTTCTACTGCTGATAGAAACTCGCTCATCAGGATATCATTGTGGCTGATCGGGTCTGCTCCTATTATCTGGAATGCTTCTAGGTATTCGTCGTCTTCTACGCGTGTCACGACTTTGGGCACCCCGTATTTTTTGGCCAGGCTGCATACGACCATGTTGTCGTTGTCCTGTTTCTGTGATGCGATAAGTACGTCGGCTTTGGTGATTCCTGCGTCTTCAAGTGCTGAAATTGTTGAAGGTGACTTATTGATTACTGTTGCCCCGCTTGAGGAGTAGAGTCTGTCGCATTTGTCTTTATCGGCGTCGATCACCACTACGTCGTGTTTTCCTTCTAGCCTTGTCACCAGTCTTTTGGACATCGAGTTGATTCCGGTTATTACTACGTACATCGCTGTAAATGGATTTGGGTCGGCGGGTATTAAATTTTCTTATTTAGGAGTGCGAGGAGTGGTAGCATCTCAAGTCTTCCGGCCAGCATACCAATTATCAGGACGATCTTGGAGCCTATCGAGAGATTTACCAGTGTCTGACCGGAAAAGTAGACAGGCCCCATGTTTCCTGCTGCCGAAACTGCCGCGGACAGACCTCCGAGAAATGTGACTCCGTCCAGAGTTACAAGAGCAAGAGCTGACGTGAAAGTTACCGCAACCCATGCAAAAAGAAGTACTGAGATAGTCTTCACTGCTTCATCTCTCAGAATTTCACCGTCAATCTTAACCTTGTTAACAGCAGACTTGGGTAACGAGTAAGCTTTCAGGCGTGTTTTCAGAAGTTTAATTAGTGCTGTAAGCCTGAAAACCTTGAGACCTCCAGCCGTTGAGCCCAGAGACCCTCCTATGAACATTGCAGCAAGCAGAATTATCTGAATCGGCAGAAGCAAGGCAGTTATTTCCATAGTTGAGTAACCCGTGGATGAGATAACTGCAGCAGTCTGGAATGCCGCGTCAAGCAACGGTGTTGCTGTCCCAGTGAAGCTGAGGTTATAGAAGACTATGCCTGTTATAGCCAGGAATATCGCCGTGTAAACCTTGAACTCTGTATTGTGAATGATTGGTTTGAACTCTGCCCTGAGGAATCTGTAAAGCAGTACGAAGTTTACTCCTCCTATAAACATGAATGGTACTGTCGCTGCCTGGATCGCATGGCTGTATGCTCCTATACTTGCTGATGAAGATGAAAAACCTCCCGTGGATAGAGCCGAGAATGAATGAATCAGAGCGTTAAAGCCGTCCATTCCTAGAGCGAGGTAAACTCCTACCAGCACCGTAGTAGTGAACCCATAGACCCTCCAGAGATCAATCGTTGACTTCCTCAGAGAAGGTCTTATTGAGCCCGGATCGGTTTTATGAGCTTCTGCAGAGAACAGGCGCTGCGATATTCCTCCTGATTCACGTATGACTGCTATGAAAAACGTAAGGATGCCGAGTCCGCCTATCCACTGCATGAAACTCCTCCAGAAAAGCATAGAGTGAGGTAGCTGCGAGGGTTTCAGCAGCATCGAGATCCCTGTAGTCGTCAGCCCTGCCATCGACTCGAAAACAGCATCCAGAGGCAGCATGAAATGCGTCAACGGTATAGCGCCTATAAGCACGGCCAGAACCCAGCCAAACACAGTAGAGAAAATTGCCTCCTGCACACTTGGCTCTCCAGCCTTGCCAGCCCAGACCATGATGGTGCCGGTAAGAAGAGAAAAAACAGACGAAAATACGAACATAAAAGTGTTTATCAGAGGTTCAGAATATATCAACGCCACTCCAGCAGGCACTACAGCAAGAAATGCGTATATCTGCAGGAATCTTCCTACTATACCCGAAACCTTCTGAAGCCTCATCTATATCTTGAATAATCCTGTCCTCAAATAAAAAGACGTGAGGAAAACTCCGTGAAGTATTGATAAGATTTGCGGCACAAAACCAACATGCTCGGAAACCTTGTCATTTTCTGGCAGGAGACTGAGCAAAGGTGTTACAAAAATGGAAATTACTATCGGAACACAGGACGGCGAAACTTTTCAGACAACAGTTGAAAATCCTTCACAGCTAGTCGGCAACCAGATTGGAGAAAGCTTTGACGGCGGAATCGTCGGGCTTTCAGGCTACAAGCTTGAGATCACAGGCGGAAGCGACCGAGATGGCTTCCCTATGAAGGAATCAATAGAAGGAACAGGAAGGAGAAGAGTCCTCCTGAAGGATGGAGTCGGTCTGGACGTGGAGGAAGACGGAGAAAGACAGAGAAAATCCGTACGTGGAAACACTGTCAGCGAAGAAATCGAACAGCTGAACACAAAAGTCGTTGAATCCGGAAGCAAAACTGTAGAAGAACTCTTGAACGAAGAAGACGAAGAATAAAACATGAAAAATATTCCTGAAGTAAACATCGGCCTCGTAGGTCACGTCGACCACGGAAAGACAACTCTGACACGAGCACTTTCCGGAAAATGGACGGACGAGCACAGTGAAGAACTGAAAAAAGGAATCACCATCAGACTTGGATACGCCGACGTCACGTACTACAGAAACGACGAAGACGCGTTGAACGTCGACGGAGATGGTGAGGAAGAGCGAACAGTTTCTCTTGTAGATGCACCAGGACACGAAACACTGATGGCAAACGTTCTTTCCGGCGCAGCGATTATGGACGGAGCAGTCCTGATTATTGCTGCTAATGAGGAATGTCCACAGCCGCAGACACGAGAACACCTTGCTGCACTCGATATAATCGGAATTGAGAATATGGTGATCGTGCAGAACAAGATCGATCTTGTAGATGAGGATCAGGTCCGCGAGAACTACGAGCAGATCAAAGATTTTGTTTCAGGAACTGTAGGGGAAGAAGCACCGATAATCCCTGTTTCCGCACAGCACGAGATCAACATTGACGCACTCCTGGAAGCAGTTGACAAAGAGATTCCGACCCCCGAGAGAGATGAAAAGTCAGAGCCCAAGATGCTTCTGGCCCGATCATTCGATATCAATAAACCCGGTACAGAGATAGAGGATATCAGCGGCGGAGTTGTCGGAGGAAGCCTCGTCCGAGGAAAACTTGAGCCAGATCAGGAGATAGAGCTTAAACCTGGCCGAAAGGTCGGAGAAGGAAAATGGGAAACTGTTACAACCACTATCAAAAGTATAATCCACGGAAATAACGTCGTAGATGAAGGAAAGCCCGGGGGACTTCTCGGAATAGAGACAAACCTTGATCCGGCCATGACAAAGTCCGACGGCCTTGCAAACAATGTGCTGGGGCTGAAAGACGATCTTCCTGAAACATCCACTGCTATAGAAATGGAAGTGGAGCTGATGGAGAGACTGGTTGGTTCAGAGGATGAGAAAGAAATAGAAAACATCAAGGAACACGAGCCTCTGATGATAAACGTCGGAACAGGTAAGTCAGCCGGAAGAGTCACCCAGGCAGGCAAGAATGTCAGGCTGGACTTAAAGGTCCCGATTTGTGCTGAGGAAGGCGATAGAATAGCTATTTCACGGCAGATAGGATCTAGATGGCGTTTAATCGGCCACGGTAAAATAACTTCCGTGGAATAAAAAATCAAAGATTTTTAACTAACAGAGCCAAGGTTATAACTTACGCGATGGCACTGCCCGAGATTCTCACTAACTTTGCATCAGCACAAAATGCTCTTTTCAGGACGCTTGTAACCTTCGGAATTCTGATAGCTGGACACATAGGCGTGAAGATAACAACCCTGATTATCCAGAAAATCTGGATGATCCGGGGAGAAGACCTCACAAAGAAGTCTATAGAAAAGAGGTATGAAACAGTTCAGCACATAAAATATGCTCTGGATGCCTTAGTCATCGGGTTCGCACTCCTGTACCTCAACACCGGGCTGACAGCCACCCTCACACAGCAGTTTGCCTCAAGCCTGCCAAACACGCTATCAGTACTTTTAATCGGGACATTAGGATTCATAGGAGTAAATCTTGTTACAAAGTTCGGCAGCGGCTTCATCAGCCGTGTAGGCACCAGAAATTACTTCAGGGAGATAGGATTATCTGAAAACGCAGTAAGACTTATCTCAGTTGGCCTGAAAGGATTCCTGTATCTCATAGTTATCCAGGTCGTTCTTGAAGAGCTAGGGATAGGAAACACATTCATTAACACAGCTATTACCGCGTCATCATACGCAATAGTTTTCCTCGGAGCCGCACTCGCATTCTGGGGTTTCAAAGACCTTTTCAGGAATCTTGCAGCAGGAATCTACCTCAAGAACTCCCGTCTTGTAAGACCGGGGGAAAAAGTATACCTTGACGATGAAAGCGGAGAGATCAGAGGAGTAGATCTCTTCAGCACACAGGTAGAAACCGACGGAGGCTACACAATGATGACACAAAACTCCAAAGTCATGGACGCGAACCTGAAGTTCAAGAGAACTCAGAGCGATATCAAAACACTGGAAGACGTGAAGAAATACTTCATAGCACAGGATCCAAGCTTCTGCGGACCTGCTTCAGCAGAAATGGCTCTTAGTATCTTCGGTTACAGGTACACTCAGGAGGAGATCGGGGAACTTTCCGATACTGAAGTCGGTAAAGGTGTTCCCCCAAAGGATGTTGACAAACTGGTGAACTCTGTAGAGACACTAACCGATGGAGAAGTTAAGGCAGCCTACGTGGATTACGAGAAAATCACAGACCTCGCGGACGAGTTCAAGGTCTGGTTCAACGATGGTGCGCTAATCATCCCGCACTTTGCAAAACCTATGCTGTTCCCACAGGCAGACACCGGCCACTACAGCCTTTGTGTCGGAGTAGAGGGCGATGAACTTCTGATTGTTGACCCTTCCACAGACACAGTATCCGGCGGAGTCTACTACGCGGATAGCAGCGAAATGCTTGAAGCCATGGGCGAGTGGGAAGGAAGTAGCCGCGGATACCTGGTACTGGCGCCTGAAGATACTACCGCGTATTGGAGGATCAGTAAAGGCCTGATCTACGCCGATGAAACATTCTATGACTCGATCAACAAGAACATGGAGCTACAGTTGAGAAGAATTCTAAGACAGGGCCGGATTCTGAAAAACGTGCTTCCAGACCAGCTTGAGAACTACCTGGAAAAATGGAAGAAGGAGGAGAAGGTAGGACGAGTCTGGAAACCTGAAGAAAACAGGAGAAGCAAGGGGAAAAAAGAAGGAGGGGAAAAGGATGAGCAATCTTCTGATTCTGGCGAATAACTTCGAAACAGAGAAGAAAAGATTCGAACAGTACTTCGACGAGGTTACGGCAAAATCTCTTGCAGACGTGCTGATAGACACAGAGACAGGTGAGAAATCACAGGTCACAGTAGACGGTGAGAGAATGGAGGAATGGAATTCAGTCTACATAAAGCCAGAGCCCAAGGCATTCAACTATACACGCGTGCTGATGGAAAGCCTTAATTCCAGAGAAATTAACTGCAACCTTGACAGCTCCACTGTATTCATATTCACGAAAAAACCCTACCTGTTCAAAGTTTTAGCGGATAAAAGCATCAAAATACCTAAACAGGTCGCAATATCAACCGAAAAAGGAATGACGGAAATAGAGAAAGACATAGATTTCCCTGTACTCGCCAAGAAATACTCAAACCTGGAACTTGTTGAAACACAGATATACAGCGAATTCGACGAACTAAAGAATTTTGCAGAACTAACAGAGCATGGAGAAGATTTTCTGATAATACAGGAGTACGAGGAGTCAGAGGTATTTGACCTGCTGTACATTGATGGGAAAATCATAAGCCTCAAGCTTGAAGAGCAGCCATGGACCAGCAGTGAAGGCGAAAATGTTTCAAGGAGCTATTATACTGTTTCCGACACGAAGAAAGAAGTAGTTAAAAACGCTGCAGAGGCAATAGGTACGAAAATCTGTAGAATACGGATGAACGGCGATAAAATTGTCGACATGGATACCGAGCCTGAACTGGAAATGTTCAAGCAGAAAAGCGGTAAAAACGTGTACGGAAGAGTTGCAGACGTACTGAAGCAGGGTGAAGAATCATGAAATGCGCGGTAATTTACGGGAAAAAATCTGCGCAGCACCATCATTTCATCGAAGCCGGGAAAAAACATTTCGACTCCGTGCTCGGAGTACCGCTTGAAGGAGTGAGAACAGTGTATTCAGAGGAAGGAACAAAGCTCATGTACTCGAACACAGATCTTACAGAGTTCGACGCTGTATACCTGCGTTTCCTGGGTAACGACCTGATGTACGGCGAGCACATACCTGAAATTTTGCGGAGTCAAGGAGTTTACACTCAGATGCAGTCTGACTCAATGGCAATAGCCTCCAACAAGTTCTATATGATGAAGGTTCTTGCAGAAGGAGGTCTTCCTGTTCCAAGATCGACATACACTCTTTCGACAAAGGAGACCGAGCGCGCCGGAGAGAGAATCGGTTACCCTGCCGTCATCAAGATAATTTCGGGCTACGGAGGAAAAGGAGTCATGAAAGCTGATTCAGAATCTGATATAGGCCCTATAACAGATACTCTAACTCTTTTCGAGCAGGACATCTGCCTCCAAGAATTCATAGAAAATCCCGGCGAAGACATCAGGATAATAGTGGTAGGAGACGAAACTTATGCCTACAAGCGAGTCGGCGGAGAAGAAGAGTTCAGGTCAAATATTTCGGCAGGAGGAAACCGTGTAAAAGTTGATCCTCCGGAAGAAATGCGGGAAGCAGCTATAAATGCCTCAAGACTCTGCGGCCTGGATATCAGCGGAATAGATATAATTGAGGACGAAAGCGAGGAAGAAAGCTTCTACCTCGGCGAAATAAACGCATCGCCCGGAGTTGAAGGAACAGAGGAAGTCCTAGACGTAGATATGGCTGACAGATTCATGGAATACATTAAGAGAAAAACTGTGGAAAAGGAAGCTGAAAAATCAGTCTAGCTCCTCATACTCTTCACTCACAACTTCTACTGCCTCCTCCATCTCCCCTTCTCTGAAAGCGTTGAAAGTCGGAATACCGACATAGTCCTCTACAGTATCTTTTCCAGCAGTGGTATCGGTTATAGGTCCGGAGGAGAAAGTTACACTGTAATCCAAGTCCTCAAGAACTTCTTTCAGACCATAAGCACCGACAACATCAAGTGAAACTGCGCAGACGCTGAAAATGGATTCCTCCATATCCAGATCTCTCAATACTTCCTGTACACGATAGTTGCTGATCAGTCCTGCTCCGAACTCCACCACGATGAAATCAAGATCCTCTTCCTTCCACGCATAATTTACAAGTCCCTTAGCCGAGGAAATCACTGCCTCTGGATCCTCTACCGTGGAAGGCAGTCCTGTATCGACGAAATCCAGTGAAATCTTAGATCCGGCGTCATACATGCTCAACCTGTCTCTCTCCCTGGCAGATCCCGTGAACTTCAACGAACCAACATTATATTCCTCACTCAAATGTTCGATCAATTTTGTTGCCAGAGTAGTTTTACCTGCATCCATCCTGGACGCGACGACGGCGACAATATCTGCGTCGACTTCAATCTCCTCCGCGGTGTCGATCCCGTGGTCCTTCATGTTCAGGATATCATCCCCGTTCCTCACGTAGCCAAGAAACTCTGCCTCACATGGATCTTCAAGCTCCTTCGCGGAGCTCCTGTACTCTCCGAAAAGACCTCCTGAGCCTAGGAAGCTTACCCTATCACCCTCCTCAATTTTCTCCGGTACCTCTCCAATATATCCTTTGACACCGGCACGATTTCCAAAGGTTCCAAGAACTATGTCGCCTTCCTCGAGTTCGACAAGTTCTCCACCTTCAAGATCTAGCTCATTGTAAGTATCATTTACATCTGTAATTTTCACAGCTACTACATCTCCGACCTGTGGACGGTGACCGCTGTACTCGACCTCTACCTCTTCTTCATCAATTTCGATTCTTTTCAGGCAAGAAGCCCTATAATCGTATTCTCGGCTCATGAATAATAACCAAAAAGCGAGGAGGCTTTAATAATTACTTCAAGCTTGGCTTCCAAAAAATTTCTATGAAGAAGATTCTCCTCGACACGAACTTCCTGACAGCACCGTTCCAGCTAGACTTCGCAATTTTCGAGGAACTGGACAGGCTCTACGGGCGCTACCAGCTCTACACACTGGAAGACGCAGTGCAGGAGGCGAAAAGCATCGAGGAGGGAAAATATGGCAAACTGGTGGAGAAGCTTCTCGAGACGCAGGACATCAAAATCCTGGAGACTGAAGGCGAGGGAAGCGTAGACGACCTGCTAGTGGAGATTTCTAACGAGTTTGTAGTGGCGACTAATGACAAGGAACTTAAGCAGCGGCTGATCGACGACGGGAAAGAAGTAGTAATCATCAGGAGCGGAAACCACCTAGAAAAAGTCAACGAGAGAAACCTGCTGTGAAATATCAGTATTTCCAGCGTGAAAATTCTGGTTGAACGGCTTTTTATTCAACAATACTTTTTAAGAATTGACGTCGACTCGGTTTATGTTCCATAGAGGTAGAATGAAATGTACAAGAGACTGGCCATAGCGGACTCGATCCGGGTACCCCCAGAGAATCTGGGAGAGGATCTGGAAGAAAGTGTCAAAGGCGCATTAAGCAAGAACGTCGAGGGAAGCATCTTCCAGGATATTGGAGTTGTACTCGGCATTGAAACAGTAAACTCCGTTGAAGGAGGAGAAATAGAGCCTGAAGACGCAGGAGTCCACTACGAGGTCGAATACGAGGCAATCGTCTTCCAGCCAGAGCTTCAGGAAGTAATCAACGGCGAGGTAGTCGATATCACGAGCTTCGGAGCATTCATCCGCATCGGACCGCTTGACGGCCTATGCCACGTCTCACAGATAATGGACGAATACGTCAACCTCGACGAAGAAAACAACATGCTCGTCTCAGAGGAAGGCGACAAGACACTGGAGATCGGAGACTTCGTAACCTCCAGAATGATCGCAGTAAGCCTTGGAAACGAGGACTCAAACAAAATCAACCTCACAATGAGACAGCCTGGACTCGGAAAAGAAGAGTGGATCGAACTATACGAGGAAGAACAGGCAGAAAACGAAGAAGACGTGGAGGAGTAAATCATAGATGGCAGAGAAAGCATGTTCAGAATGCCACAGACTCGTTGAAGGAGAAGACGAGTGCCCTATCGACAAAAACAATGATCTAAGAGACAGCTGGAGCGGACTAGTCGTAATCTACGATCCAGAAGACTCACAGATCGCAGAACAGCTCGGCGTAAACGTCGCCGGAAGATACGCAATCAGTGTAAGGTGAAAATGATAATTTATGGAAGTTCAAATTGAATCAGTACGAGAAAATCCTCTGCTCGACCGCAGACAGGTAACACTGGCTGTAAACCACGAAGGAGAAGCAACTCCAAGCAGAGAAGACATCAAAAGCCGCTTTGCGGCAGAAGAAACCCTCAACGAGGAAAACATCGAAGTAGGAACAATCCACACAGGATTCGGCCGAAACTCCTCAAAGACAGAACTCAAAGTCTACGAGGACTTTGACTACAGCGAAGACCTAGAAGAAGAAGCAGAGACAACTTCGGAAACAGTCGAAGTAACCGATGAATACTCGGAAATCGTCGATGGAACCATCACTGACGCGAAGGACGCGATCGGCGATCTTGAGAATCCTGACTTTGATGCATTGATCAAGGCAGAGGAAGAAAACAAAAACCGCACAACATTAATCGACTGGCTTGAAAGCCAGAAAGAATAAGGTGAGTTCCAATGGGTAGAAATGCAAACGTAGCACTATACGAGAAGTACAACGAAGATGGCAGCTTCAACGGCGAGAAATGCCCTGTCTGCGGCAGCTTCCTGGCAGAACACGACAACAGGAAGAGCTGCGGAAAGTGCGGTTACACACAGCACTAGATTTAATCACCGCTAAACATTTTCTCCAAATTTTTATTTCTGGTTTCTAATTCGAGTCTATGAAGAATTTCGGTTACGGTGTAATTATTTCGGCCGTTTTGCTGGCAGGTTTCTCGGCTTCAGCTCTCTCACAGCCTGATTCAGAAGTTGTTAAGGTTGTAGAAAAGAATAGAACTACGGACCTCATGAAGGGATCAGTGTTTGAAGTACATTTTGCAAGTGGCGGAACTGAAAAATTCACGTACGTGACGCATAAAGAGAAGTACTGCAGCAATCACTCTGATGCCTCGGGATGTCCTCATGAAGAGTTCCCTGCTCAACCCTCTGTCATGCAGGAATTCGACTTCGAAAATTCCAGCAACAAAACCGATGTCTACAGACCTGAGAATAGTATATGCCTGGTAGAGAGCAAGTACATGAACTGTGAAGGATTTTCAAGAATCGAAATCTTAACGGTAGAATTTCTGGATTGAAGCCGTCAAGGCAGTCAGTATTTCAAGGTTAAACACGGTTTAGTCCTTGATGAAAATTCTGGGAATCGAGTCCACCGCCCATACATTTGGCGTAGGAATAGTCGATGAAGACGAAGTTCTGGCGAATCAGAAAGAGATGTTTGAGCCTGAGGAGGGAGGTATTCACCCGCGTGAAGCTTCTGAGCACCATTACCAGCATGCGCTTGAATTGTTGAACAATGCGATACAGGAAGCCGGTCTTGATTTTGAGGACCTGGATGGAATCGCTTTTTCCCGTGGACCTGGTATTACGCCGTGTCTTGAGGTCGGTACAGTGACCGCCAGGAGCCTTGCAGAGCGGTACGAAATTCCTTTGATCGGTGTGAACCACTGCCTGGCACACATTAGCATCGGCGTCCGGACGACAGGTGCATCAGACCCGACCACACTCTACCTCTCGGGCGGGAATTCACAGATACTCGACTTGAGAAAAAGCAGGTACAGGATAATCGGCGAGACCCAAGATATCGCACTCGGAAATTCTCTGGACAAGTTCGCCAGAAAACTCGGTTACCCTCATCCTGGAGGACCGGAGATCGAAAACCTTGCGGAGGATACAGATGAAATAATTGAACTAAGTTATCCAATCAAGGGAATGGACTTCTCTTTCTCTGGACTGGCGACAGAGGCCGAGAGGAAGATAGACGAAGTCTCCGACGAAGTTTTAGCTAATTCTTTCCAGGAACACGCTTACGCGGCAACAGTTGAAGCCCTGGAGCGGGCGATGGCGCAGGAAGACTCAAGTGAAGCTCTTTTGACCGGGGGAGTCGCGATGAACTCCCGATTACGGGAAATGGTAACTCAAATGTGTGACCAGCGGAACGCGGAGGCTTTCTTTCCTCCGCCAGAGTTCTGTATGGATAACGGAGCTATGATAGCGCATCAGGGTTTGATTGAGCTGGAAGCCGGCAGAAAGACAAAAATTGAAGATTCTGAGGTTAAGCCGAACTGGAGGCCTGACGAGGTGGAGGCAGAATGGACAGAAAACTAGAGGAACAGATTAAGGAAGCGAAAAAAGTGATTAAAGAAGGCGGAATCGTGTTTTTCCCTACCGAGACTGCTTACGGGATTGCTGCAGACGCAACAAGTTCTGAAGCTGTTGAAAAAGTTTACGAGGCAAAGAATCGGCCTCAGAGCAAAGGTCTTACAGCGATAGTGGATTCACTGGAGACAGCGGAAAAATTTGCGGATCTCGGGGAGGCTGAGCGGAAGATTATCCGGGAGTTTATGCCTGGTCCTCTGACATTGGTGGCTGAAAGGAAAAACTCGGTTCCAAAAAACCTGAATGATGATTTTGCTTTCAGGATTTCTTCTGGAGAAGTTGCCTCGAGGCTAGCAGAGGTCGGAGCTATTACGGCTACTTCGGCGAATATTTCCGGCGAGGAGACCTCCTACAGAGTTGAGGATGTTTCCTCTGAGTTGCTGGATAAGGTTGATTATGTGATTGATGCCGGTGAGCTGGAGTCTGGTCCTACTTCTTCTATTGTTGAGCTTGGTTCTGATGGTTTAGTGCTGCATAGGGAGGGACCTATTAAGAAGAAGGAGATAGAAAAAGTTCTTTAGAGATGGCTACAGGTTTTGAATCTCTGGCTTTCCTGATAGGAGCTGCTACAGTTCTTGGTATTGTTGCACAGAAGACTCGGCAGCCTAAAGTCATGGCTTATATCGTGGCCGGCCTGGCTATAGGTCCTGTAGGACTGGATATTGTGCAGGGCGGGGAAATGATCAGTCTTTTCTCCGAGCTGGGGCTCGTATTTCTTCTCTTCCTGATAGGGCTTGAGATAGATATTGATGAAGTGCGTGAGGTCCTGGGATCGACTATAGGGATAGCTGTGATCCAGATGACGTTAACTTTTGCTTCAGGGCTGGGAATTTCTTTACTGCTAGGTTTTGATACTGTTACCTCGGTTTTCATCGGCGCTGCAGTCATGTTCAGCTCCACGGCACTGGTTGTGAAGATTTTAACCCAGATGGATGAGGCATCTACTCTCCCAGGAAGGCTTGACGTAGGTGTTCTGCTGATTCAGGACGTGGCTGTTGTAGTTATACTTGCGTTGATGACTGTGAATTTCTCAAGGCCGTCTCAGGCTGCCCTGAAGCTTCTTGAGATCTTTCTGATGATTTTCGTGGTCGGGGTTTTGTCGCTTGCATCAAGCAAGTATTTCTTCTCCAAGATTCTCAAGAAGATCTCAGGGAACTCTCACGCTTTTTTCACTCACGGTGTGGCTTGGGCTTTCCTTTTCATAACCGTGGCATCCCATCTAAATCTTTCGCTGGAAATAGGTGCTTTCCTGGCAGGTATAGGAATAGCACAGGTTCCTTACAGCCGGGAGCTCCAGGAAAACGTTAGGCCTCTGACCGACCTCTTCATGGCGATATTTTTCATGAACTTCGGTATAGGTATAAGCGGCGCCTCGATCCAGAGTTACTTTACAGAAGCATTAATTGCATCTGTAGCTCTTATCACGATTAAGTTCACGATATTCTTCCTGACAATTGACAGATTCAAGTTTACACCAGAAACAAGCTTCAAAGCATCGATAAATATGGGGCAGATCAGTGAATTTGGTCTTATACTGATAAGTCTGGCGATAGCGGAGGGATTCGTAGCTCCGGATGTATCAGGGTTTATCAGCATGGTCGCAATACTGACTATGGGAACTTCAGCCTATCTCATGAGGTATAAAGATACTATACAGGAAAAAATACAGCCTTTGCTCGATTTCCTCGATTCGGAGAAGAAAGAAGACGTAAATATAGATACACTGAGCGATCATGCCGTGATTATAGGTTATGATGCTATCTCAAGGCGTGTATGCCAGAAACTTTCAGAAGATCACCAGATTCTTGTTATAGATAAAAATCCTGAAAATACCGAGGAACTGGCAAAATCCGATTATGAGTATATCTACGGAGATTTCAAGCATGGAGAAATACGAGAAGGTTCGGATCTCGAAGAGGCCTCTTTTGTCATCAGCTTCTCCAGGGAAAAGGAGGTTAATACCGCTGTCCTTGAGGAGAAACAGGATGAGACTGTGGGTATAGTGAGAGGTTCAGATTTTGAGGTTGCTTCAGAACTCTATGATCTTGGAGCTGATTACGTGATACTTGAGAATCTTCTGGCTAGCGACAGGATCAGCGAATACCTCGAAATCTACCTTGAGGACCGCGAACTGTTCCTGAAGGAGATCGACGGAGAGATGGACGACATAGCAGGAATTAATAACTGAGAAACACCTTTTTCTGAACAGGGAGAAGTATTCTTGATCGAGACAGGACTGCCAGTGCAGATGATGACGGTAATTGTAACTGCTACGTTGCTTGCTATAGTAGCAAGACGTCTGAAACAGCCTGTACTTCTGGCTTATCTTATTACAGGACTTGTTCTAGGACCTGTTTTATTCAACGTCGTGAACGAGACCTCTACAATCACTTTGATGTCAGAACTCGGGCTGGGATTTCTGCTGTTCCTGGTAGGTCTGGAACTTAATCTTGATGAGATAAAAGATCTTCTGAAACCGATTTCAGTCATAGCTGTCGGACAGACTATTTTACAGACTGCACTGGCCTTTGTAGTGCCTCTCTGGCTCGGATTCGGACTTTTTGAAACATTTATAATCGCTCTATGTACGGTTTTCGGCGCCACACCAGTCATAGTCAAGATTTTAAGTGAAAAAGACGAACTGAGCAGTCTGCCCGGAAAACTTGATGTAGGAGTGCTTGTGTTACAGGATATCTACCTAATCCTGATAGTTGCATTGATTAACTCAGGTACACTGACCCAGCCCGACCAGATACTTTTCACACTCGGCAAAATTGTCGGATTGATCGCAGTTATCGGTTTGATCTCTCTTCTATCCTCTCGATACCTGCTTGACGATGTTTTCAAGCGTATAGCAGATAACAGTCACGCCTTCTTCATCCACGCTATTGCCTGGGCATTCCTCTTTATCTCGACAGCAGAGTACCTCGGATTATCTGTCGAGGTCGGAGCATTTCTGGCAGGACTTGGACTGGGCCAGATACCGTACAGAGATGAGATAAAGGAACGTATAAGACCTCTGACGGATTTCTTCATGGTAATATTCTTCTCAACGCTGGGCTTGACGCTGTCAATCGATAACCTGACTGCTTACTGGCTTGAAGCAACAGTAGCATCAGTAATCCTTATGATCGGGAACTTCCTGATCATGTTCTACCTTATCGATAAGATGAATTTCACCCCTAGAACATCTTTCATAGGTAGTATCAACCTGACACAGGTCAGCGAGTTCTCGCTTGTAGTAGGTGCTCTCGCGGTCCAGCAGGACTACATCGGCCGAGATATTCTGGGATACATCAGTTTGATGGCCCTGATGACTATAGCCACATCAACGTACCTGATTAACTATAACAAGGAGATTTACCAAAAAATTGAACACCTGCTTGAAAGATTCGAAGCCGAGGAAAAGAAAGATGTAGAGATAAAGAAACTGGAAGACCATGCAGTCATACTCGGATACACTGAAACCGCGGAAAAAATCTGCAAAATACTGGACAAAGATCATGACGTGCTTGTGATAGACAAAAACCCTGACAACACAGATAAACTGGCCCGATCTCCATACGAATACATTTACGGAGATTTCAAGCACGGAGAAATACGAGAAGGCGCCAATCTCGAGAAAGCAGAATTTATAATCAGTTTCTCCGATGAGATGAAAGTGAACATGAAGGCTATTGAGGAGAAAGGCGACGGGATAAGAATAGTCTCAGCAGACAGTACAGATGCGGCCTCCGAATTATACGATCTGGGAGCAGACTACGTGGTAATTGAAAACTTGCTGGCCGGAAACAGGCTCAGAGAATACGTTGAAATATATCTCGAGGATAAAAAACTCTTCCAGGAAGAAGTCCGGTCAAAGATGGAGCATATAAGAGGTGAAGAAGAATCTCAGAACTGATAAACGTACTAACTCTTGTATTCGTGACTTCTTCAGTCGTTCTCTTCCTGTTTGACCGGTTTTCACACCCCGCATTGCCGGCTTACATCATCGCAGGAGTTATAGTAGGAAACTTCTTCCCCACTGAGGAAATGATAAACTTCACGCAGATAGGACTCTCATTCCTCGTCTTCGTCTTCGGAGTCAAAATGGACCCTGAGAGATTGAAAACAGTGGCAGGAGACGGTTTGAAAGCCGCAACGTTCGAAATATCTGCTGTAGCTGCTCTTGGGATAGTAATTTCATTTCTGCTCGGCCTGTCCGGATTTGAGACCCTGATCTTTGTACTTGCGACATCTCTGAGCTCTACACTGGTTGGACTGGATCTCCTGGAAAAAGAAATAGACTTGAAACTGGCTCACGGGCGGATAGCCGAGTCTCTACACCTCAGTCAGGATTTAATAGCAGTAGTATTCCTTATGATACTTGGAGCCTCCAGTTTCACATTTTCCGCCGTCTCAGAAAGTTTACTCCATGGTTTCGGCGTTCTGGTTCTCGCAATATTTTTCAGGCGATACATACTCGACCATGTAGCAAGACTGACCGAGAACTCACGTGAACTGCTGATGCTTGTCTCTCTAACTGTCCTAATAGGGTTTCTAAGTCTGATAGAGTACTTCCACATTTCTCTTGCTGTAGGAAGCTTTGCAGCCGGTTTTGCTGTCTCAAAATATCCTCACAACATGGAAATACTTGATACAACAGGTTCGCTGAAGGATTTCTTCTCCGCAATATTCTTCGTGTCACTGGGTGCATTACTTACAGTTCCAAGCACTGAAGTACTCCTTATATCAGCAGGGATGCTTTTCATGACTCTAATTGTAAAACCGTTTGCAGTAATCGCCTCACTGGTCGGGCTCGGACAGAACAAGAGAACTGCGTACCTCACAGGATTCAGTATAGATCAGGTATCCGAGTTCGCGTTAATAATCACGATACAGGCTTATCTCTCCAATCTTATCGGCTCAACAGTTTTCCAGTCCGTAATAATCGCCGCCACAGTATCCATGGTGATATCTTCCTACACCACGAAGCACGGAAACAAGATCTACGATATTTTCTCGAGCTTTGACCACCTCAACCCGTTCCCACAGAAAGTTTCAGAGGATGTTTCGAAACACGACCTCGAGAACCATGTGATAGTTCTCGGTTACGACACACAGGGAAAAACCGTAGCAGAGAAGCTCAAGGAGGAAGACAAAGAATTCCTGATAATCGACAACGACCCCGAGAAAATCGCTGATCTCGATGAAAAGGAGGAAAACTTTGTCTACGGAGACGTATTCGAACACGAAACCTGGGAGAAAGCAGATTACCAGGACGCACAGCTAATAATCTCAACAGTACCGCTTGAAAGAGTCTCAATGATAGCACTGGATCTTGAAACCGACGCAGACATAATACTGAGATCCGAAAGCATCGAAGAAGCACAGAAACTGATAAAAGAAGGTGCGATCTATGTAAACGTGCCTAAAATCCTGAGTTCAGAGCTATTAGCTGATCATATCGAAGGACTTATGGAGAACAGGCTGTACCGTGAAGATCTCAGAAGACGGAGCATGCTGGAACTCAAGAAATTCATGCAGGACCGGGAAGGCTGAATACTTAAGAGAATTCCCGGCCAGATAGAAAAACTATGGAATTCAGAGGCGCGGAGGCAAAAGTAACCCTGGACGAAGAATCTGCAGTCAAGACCCGTGAAAGAAAGAAATACAGACACGGAGAACTGGACAGAAAACTCAGATCAGACAGGACCTCCGAAGAAGTCAAGAACACACGCAGAGCTCGGAAATACGGCGCCAACACACCTGAAATCACGGCAGAAGATGAAAAAAGCCTGGAAATGGAGAGAATACACGGCAAGCCGGTGAAAAAAATTATACAGGGAAACTCCGAGATTGCAGAGAAGATAGGCGAAAACATAGGTAGTATGCACTCCGGAGACGTAATCCATGGAGACCTGACCACAAGCAATCTTCTCTGGACCGGCAAAGAAATTTACATTATAGACTTCGGATTATCAACCGTCTCGGACAGAGCCGAAGACAAGGCGGTGGACATCCACCTCTTCAAGCAGGTTCTGGACTGTTCACATCCTGAAGTCGCCGAAAAATCCTGGGAAAAATTCCTTGAAGGCTACAGAAAATACAGGCAGAGCGAAAAAATTCTTGAACAGCTCGAAGACGTAGAGTCACGCGGCAGGTACAAGTGAAACTTCCTGAAACAGCACTGAAAATTTCCACTATAGCATTGATCACGGCAGCACTTCTCCTGACAGTTAAGACAGATACAGAATCAACTTATACAACCGGAAAAATCGAAGTGGTAGATGGCGACACACTGGAGTTCAACTCTTCCGGTAGAACTGATACAGTAAGGTTGCTTGGTGTGGATACACCTGAAACTTTATCAGCGAATAACCCTGAGGAATACGGGTTTGAAGACAGTTTGGAAAGTCGGGAGTGCCTTTCAAGGTACGCCTCGAAAGCAGAGAACTTTGCTTCAGAATTTGTTGGCGGAAAAACAGTTGAAATATCTACTGACGCCAAATCAGACAGACGAGGAGACTATGGCAGACTTCTGGCCTACGTTAAGACAGTAAAACATGATAAAAATCTTAATGAACGTCTTCTAGAGGAAGGTTACGCAAGAGTTTACAGCTCTGAGTTCAGCAGACGTGAGAAATTCCGTTTGCTCGAGGAAAAGGCCCGTGAAGAAGATAGAGGGCTCTGGAGTTGCGGCTGAGAATTTTTCACCAATTTACCTCTATATCCCGGTCCTGGAAATTTTCCTTGATCTTCTCTATATCAGCTTCCACTCCTGGAATCAAATGTGCAGGCATTATAACGTATCTTCTCTTCTCTTCGTCGTTTTCCCTGTATTTGACTATGAATCGCGGACATGTAACCCATTTCATACCCGGGTTGAACTCCACTTCCTGGATTTGATCCCAGGATATCATTTTCTCTCTAGTGAAGCCGTGATGGAAGCTGTGTCCTTTAGAAACCAGGAGAACAAGCAGGAGTGCTGTTATGAAGAATACTAGCTGGGTAGGTGAAGCTCCAAGCATGAGGTTGATTGAAAATGATAGTGAGAAGAAAAGCACGAATACAGCTGCGGAGAAAATGACTTTGTGCTTCAGAAATCCTTTTTCCCACATATCTGTAAAGTTGGAGAAGTAGCTCTTCAGGCTCTCGTCAAGCATGAAGCGATCTGAGCCAAATCTACAGCTTCCCTTCTTTATTCTTACTTCGTCCATTCCTGGTAGAAATTTTGTTTCAGGTTTATTTGACTTTTATCCCGTTCTCTCTGAGAAGTTCTTTTCCGTCCTCAAGTATCTCATCTGAGCGGGGCATAAGTAGCGAAGGCAGATTTATGGCTCTTTTCTTCTCTTTCCTGTCTTCTTTGTAGAGCAATGTTATTTTCGGCCTTCGAATAAACCTTCTACCTTCATCTACACGGGCGTAATGCACGTCATCAGATTCTATTTCATCATCGGTAGTGAAGTTCGTGAAAAACTGGTTGAACAGGACTACAGACAGCAGGCCTGTCGGAAATGAGACAACCATGACCAGATAGAATCCTGGGCTCAAAGCGGAGAGCAGGAAAATACTGAACAGAGCAAGTCCCAGGCTGACAATCAGTGAGACCAGTAAAGCCTTGTGAAGACTGTCTCCCTCTTTCCAGTAACCCTTGTGAAGGTTCCTCAGGTAGCCTCTGATGCCTTCCTGGAAGACAACACTGTCAGACTCTATAGTAAAGTAGCCTGACTTGGTCCTGATTTCATCATCTTGGATAGATACTCACCTCTCCACCACGCTAAATACCAATTTGAATTCCCCGGTTAAAAATGATACCTGAAAACCAACAAGGGAAAAACTTCGCTACATGGAAAAGTTTGGTTTAAAAGAATTCGCCGGGATAAATAAGCCTAGACCGGATAAGTCACAGAATTTTTTCTGCTGGCTCGGCCGGATCAGCACACGTGATAACAAATGAGCAGAATGCATTCCGACGGACGCGGAGAATCTGGATCCAACAAACCTGTAACTAAAAGTACTCCTGACTGGGTCGACTACGACGAAGAAGAAGTCGTTGACCTGGTTGTCAAGCTGAAGAGAAATGGCTACGACCCTTCACAGATCGGAGGCGAGCTCAGAGACCAGTATGGAATCCCTTCAGTCAAGGAGATCACCGGAAAGAAGATCACCAAGATCCTGGACGAGGAAGGACTTGGACTGGATATCCCAGAAGATCTTCAGAACCTTCTCGACAAGGCAGAGTCCATCCAGGACCACCTGGAGGAGAACGGGAAGGATGAACAGGCACAGAGACGTCTCGAACTTACCGAGGCAAAGATTCGCCGCATTGCTAAGTACCACCGCAAGAACGGCAACATCGACGAAGACTGGAAGTACACCCGAGAATAAAATCTCAGGATTAACTCCAGGCAACACATTTCAAACATTTTTCTCTTCAATTCTAATTTACATGAGTTACCTGCCGGAAAACGCAGAAGTAGATTACACCGCATCAGCACTTGTTATCAGAGACGGAAAAATTCTCTTCATGAATCATGAAAAACTCGGGAAATGGCTCCAGCCCGGAGGCCACACAGAGGAAAACGAGACACCTGATCAGGCTGCGAAAAGAGAAGTCAGAGAAGAGACCGGATACGAGATAAAGTTCATCGACGGCGAACAGCCCCAGAATTTTTCCGAGGAAGAGGACCTGCCGACACCGTTTCATGTAAATATCCACGAGATCAGGGAAAACCATCTTCACTGCGACTTCATGTATCTGGCGGAAGTTACAGGCGAAGAAGAGGCTACGCACAGCCACGAGCACAACGGGACGAGATGGCTCTCCGAAGAAGAGATCAGGTCCAGAGAGTTCGAGATGCCGGATAACGTCAGGAGAACCGCTCTGAAAGCACTGCAGGAAAACCCATAAAAGAAGTTCTAACTTACAGTTTTCCATAGATGGTTGAAGACATTCTCGACGAAGCAGAGCCCGCGGCAGAAAAACTGGAAAAATTCAACGGAAAAATACGTTTAATCGGACAGTACGACGCCGACGGAATAAACGCTACAGCCATCGCCCACGAAATGCTCGAAAGACTTGGAAAAGACTTCGAATACGAGATCGTCAAACAGCTATACGAGGAAGGAGTTGAAATACTCGCAGACGAGGACGAAGAACTTTTACTATTCGTTGACATCGGCTCAGGACAGTCAGAGCTGATTAAAGAACACATACTCGAAAATACCGACAAGGAAGTAATCATAAGCGATCACCACGAACCAGCGCTGACTGGAGAAGAATCAGACGAAGTTGAAAAACTCATACACCTTAATCCACACTTTCTTGGTCATGACGGAGGAGAAGCGATTTCTGCAGCCGGCATGACATATCTACTGGCGAAAGCCGTCGATAAGGATAACCAGGATCTGATCCAGTACGCGCTTGTCGGAGCGACGGGAGACGTCCAGAAACAGGAAGGCGAATTCATAGGACTCAACAAGGATCTGGAAACAGAGGCAGTGGAAAACGGCATATTGGACAGAAGGAAAGGCCTTGATCTCTACGGAAGAACCACGAAACCCCTCCAGAAATCCCTGATGTATACTACAGACCCTCATCTGGAAGGCGTATCAAACAACGAGTCAGGTGCAATCCAGCTTGTAAAAAGCGCCGGCGTAGACATCAGAAAAGATGGAGACTTCCGTACACTGGCAGATCTTTCCGAGGAAGAAGAACAAAAACTAATTCACAAGATGATAACAAGAGGCTATCCTGTACAGCAGCTTCTGAATAATATTTACACATTGGATAATGGCTACGAGATCGACGAGTTCTCCACCATAATCAACGCCTGTGGAAGACTCGGAGAACCAAAGAAAGGAGTCAAGATTTTACTTGAGAACGACCTGGAGCTCGCGGAAAAAATTTCCAGAAAATACGGCCGGAAAATTTCCTCTTCACTCAGGTACGTCGAGAACAACAAGGAAGACGAAGACATCGTCTACGAGAAAGATATAGGCGTCATCGACGGAAACTCCTCGATCGACGAGGACTTCATCGGCACAGTAACGACGATTACAATGAGCAACGGGTTCTTCGACTCAGCCGTCGTCATGGGCGTCGCGCAAGCCGAAAAGGAGAAAGTGAAGATCTCCTCTCGTGCGACAAAGGAAGTAGTTGAAGCAGGACTCAACCTGGGAGAGATCATCGGCGAGATCTGCGAGGAACTCGAGGGAGAAGGCGGAGGCCACAACATCGCAGCAGGAGCCAAGATTCCACAGGAGAACAAGCAGGACTTCATAGAAAAACTGAACACAATTATCTCAGAGGAACTTGCCTAAAAAAATTTTCCAACAGGGAAAATACTACACTCCAGTTACGTACGGTTTATAAAATTTAATTCGTCAGGGTAAAGTATGGCTAAGGCTGTATTGCAGAAAAACTGGTATGATGTTCAGGCACCAAGCATTTTCGACGAGGATACTGTGGCTGAGACACCTGCCGAAAAGGAATCACAGGTAATCGGCAGAACCGTAAAGGAAGGACTCAACGACCTGATGGGTAACGCAGACAAATACTACGCAGACGTAGTTCTAAAAGTAACAGACGTCGAAGGAAAAAAGGCATTCACAGAAATAAGCGAAATGAAATGCTCAAGCGAATTCGTCTCCAGAATGATCAGAGAAGGAAGCGACAGATTCGACTTCGTACACGATCTAGAGACAGCGGACGACCGAACAGTAAGAATCAAGCTCGTCGGCGCAACACTACGAAGAACCAGTTCAAAGAAGCTTACAGCCGCACGAAACAAGATCAAAGAAATCCTCAACGAAAAAGGAGAGGAACAGAGCTACGAGGAAATCATGGAGAACATCTTCACAGACAACCTCCAGGAAGAAATCAGAGACGAAGTAGACACAATCTACCCATTCCGACAGCTCGAAATCAGAAAGACAGAGCTACTGGAATAGGAACTTCCAACACATATTCTCTAACTTCTCTTTATCTATACACAGGAAATTTTTTCCATCTTACAGCCACCTAACCCACTAAAAAACTTTACCTCATAAAACCAGTTATACCGGATGGGCCGGTAGCTCAGTCTGGCAGAGCGCTTGGCTCTTAACCAAGCGGTCGCGGGTTCAAATCCCGTCTGGCCCAAACTTCTGAAAGTTTAATCATGTTAAGCCGCGCAAGGCGGCTTTCAGAAAATTCTAAATTAATCAAAGCTAATTCCCTCAAAAACGTGAATATCAAATGAAGATTTTCGACAGTTCTATCAAATTTGTCTTCAAAGATAATGTGTGACTTTTGGAAGACTTCAATCTTCATCATGTGCTGAAGAAATAATTTCCTCAGTCAAATGGCTAAAATTACTGGAGGAAACAGAAAAGTTCCAAGAATGGGCTAGGCGAAGGAGTTTAGAAACTGATGGACTATTCGAAGGGTACAAGTTCTTATGTGAGAATTCGTTTAGAGTTTTTGTAGACGGCGTTGCAAGAGATCTAGATGTACCACTAGAGGAGGACAAAACTCTGCAGAGACTCCTTTCTGATGGAAAAGACATTACCGCATGCCCGAATACATGTGAGAAAATCAAATTTCTGAGAAAAGCAAAAAATTGGAGAAGAAAAATCTGTAAAGCTGAATCCTGGAATGAACTAGAAGCAATCTTGGACAGATTAAACAACTCGTGGACAGGAAAATTTGACAAAACCCAAAAAATATTGGATTTCAACCCAGAACTCAATTCAATTACTAAAGAGGAGATTATCAACGCGACTTGTAAGAAGACTGCTATCAACTCCTTCGCCATAAAAAGGTCTGGAGTTCCAAGAGCGATAGATAAAGCTCATAGCCTCCCAAGAGGCGTATGGGAAGAAAGACTAGAAGTAAGTTTAAGCGGATATAGCTTAGGGCTACAATTTCTTTTAGAAAATTTCAGTGATAATAACTCTGAGAGATTTAGTGAAAAACTGAAACAAGTCGAAAATTGGTCAAGTCGTGGAAAATGGTCTGAGGAAAAGAAAACACATCGAGAATTAGAGGTCAAGTCTCTAGAGGAAATATTTCCCAACTATCGTAAACTTTACGGATTAGGCGGAGAATCTTGGAACTTTGACTCAATGACTCAGCTTAGATATGTTTTCAAAGAAGGAGAGCTTGATAAAGAAGCTTTCAATGTTTTTTATGAGGGTGCTAAGGAACCAGAACTAACTGAGGAACAAAAATTGAAAGCAAAATTGTACTGGTATGATGTTGAAATTCTTGAGGAATCCAAATCCAATATTTTTAACGGCGTTCCAGCCTTTAGATCAACTTTAAGAGGATTTAAATCCCTGAAAAGAAACTCTAACCGGGAAGCAGAAATTTTTATTTCCAAATTCAAGCATCCCAGAAAAAATGGAAATGACTATAGTTATGGACTGCTACTTGAGTCCTATGGGTCAATCGCCGACTATTCTGGATGGTTAATTTTCAAAAATTGCGCGAATGATGACTCAGGGATGGGCAGTAACGAACATGATAAGGCAGAAATAGAAATTTGCCGAAATATAGGAAAGGAAGAATACTACCCTTCAAATCCAGTAGGGACAAATATTAGCTCCGAAGAGAGGCTTGAAGACCCTGTAAAACTGGGAAAAACTGAAGATATAGCAAACCTTCAAGAAATGGAAATTAAATCGGATCAATTCTAAAAACACATATCGGATATCACGATAGGATCAAAAGGCGAAAACCTCCAATCAGAGAAAAAACTAAAGAAAGACCTAAAGGATGTTCGCGCAAATAATAAAATCGCCAAAGGCTTGGTCACAGAATTACTTACATTCTATATTCGATCTAAGAAGGGTGAAGACCCATCATGGACTGTCAATAACCCTCAAGGAGAACTAGACATTTTAAGAAAAAGTGAAAATTCTATAACCTGTATAGAGTGCAAATATAACATTAACAACGTGAACATCGAAAACGCAATTTCGAAATTAAAGAACAAGATGTCTGAGTATGAAGGAGGGAAAGTCTCAGGAGAAATTTGGACGTGGCAAAACCCTCATCAAGATGTCAAAAAGAGATTCGAAGAAGAGAGTATTTCACTAATTTCAATCCAGAATGTATTACAGAATAATCGGATTTTTTCACAAAGTAGTTTTAGAAAGACCAAAGAATTCCTCAAAAGATGAGTTAAAGCATCAAAACTCCTTTGCTTTCTCGACCTTCGGAGCGGCGTGCATGGTGCAGTACGCGTCTGAAGGATTTTTCTCGAAGTAGTCTTGGTGTTTTTCTTCTGCTTTGTAGAATTTTTCCAGTTCCTCCAGTTCTGTGACGATGTCGTCCTCGTACTCTGCCTGTTTTTCTTCGATGAATTCCCGGGCGATTTTTTCCTGTTCGGAGTTTTGGTAGAGGATTATTGATCTGTACTGCGAGCCGACGTCCGGTCCTTCGCGATCTTCTGTAGTTGGATCATGGATCTTGAAGAAGAACTCCAAGATTTTTTCATATGAAATTTTTTCTTCGTCGTATTCTATTTTGATGACTTCTGCGTGGCCGGTTTTTCCTGAACAGACTTCTCTGTATGAGGGGTTTTCTGTGTGGCCGCCGGCGTATCCTGAGGTGACTTTTTCGACGCCTTCGAGGTTTTGGTAGGCGGCTTCTGTGCACCAGAAGCATCCGCCGCCTAGGACTGCTTTCTCTGTCATAGAGTATTTTTTGGTTGGTGAGAAATTTATTGGTATGTGCGGTCGTCTGCCGGTGGTTTGAATCTTGTGACGCTCTCCCAGTTTTCGTCGAAATGCTGTGGCGGCCATGGGTCTGTTAGCGCTGTGAATGCCCATTCCTGGTACTGGTCTTTCCCGTATCTCTGGTCTTCAGAATCCATGTTGTCCCAGTAGAGGTCTACAAGTCCCTGTGCCTGTGCGCCGATCTCTACCTGGCGTTTGTCTTCCAGGAGTGCTGATGCTACCGCCAGTTCCAGTTCACCTTCTCCTACGTATCCCGAGTTGAGTATTCTTCGTGCCTGTTCGCCGTAGATTCCTGCTGCCATATCTGCCATTGCTTCGCGGCTCTTTTCCGGGAGTTTGGAGAGGTAGAAGCTTGAGTCCAGGTTTTCACGCAGGACTTCCTGGTAGAAATCCTCTACTGCGTCGACTGTGGCGTCTTCAACTGCGTCCTGAGAGAATTCCTGCCACTGCTCCATCAGCTCCTCTGGATCAGGTTTCTGCATAGTCATAGGTTTCTATAGAAGATGAAAATTTAAGTTAGCTACCTTCAAGTGGCTAAAAAATGAGCAAAAATGTAAATGATCTCTACCGGAGTTCTTCTATATCTGCTTCTCCGTTGAGGATTAGTTCTGCGTATTCTACAGCGTTTTCGAGTTCATCGAACTCTCCGTATTCCAGTTTGTCGGATGGTCCGAGTCGTCCTTCCCGGTATTTTACCTGGAAATTTTTCTCTGTTTCTTCCCAGTCGCCGGTTTCCTCGATGTATAACTCCGAGTAGTCGTCGGCTATTCTCCGGAATCTTTTTCTTCCGAACAGCATTCCCGGGTTCCATCCTCGGTCGGCGAACTCCATGAGCGACTGTGTTTCAGTATCCGGATTTTCTGTAGTTTGTTTAGAACTTGTTGCGGCGTCAGCGCTTGATGCCAAGTTTTTCTCCCCTCTCGGAGTTTTCCTCTTTGCCGAATTTAAACCCTTCCGAAAGCTTATATGGCGGGGAATCGTACAGTATTTTAGATATTCCAGTAGTTTTTCTGGCTTTCAACTGATTCTGTAGTAGATCCCTCCTGTAAGACCAAACCCTTAAATTTGTGACTGTTCGATGGTTACATAGGTGTTTTTGATTTCCGGGTTTGGCGAGAAACTGGTTTACAGTATCGGAGCCAGTGAGTCTTATGCTTACGAGGTCGGTGACGGTGATTTTACTGTTGCTGTTGTCGCCGGGAATCACGGCGATGAGAAAGGTGCTCGCGAGGTTTTTGATGGATTGTTTGACGAGCTCCCGGAGAACTATGATGACCTGAGTTTGAGTTATATTCCGGAGTCTAATGTTTTTGCCTACGAGGAAACCAGCAGGAAGACTCCAAGAAGCGTTCAACCTAATGCTGCGGATCAGCATGACTTGAACAGGAGTTACGAGACCGCTCGGCGTGAACTTGAATCCGAGAGAAATCTGCAGGGTTTGAATACCACTCAGAGGGCTGCTTTCAGGGTTCTTGAGCACCTGGATGATTTGCAGCCTGATCTTGTTATTGATATGCATTCCGGGACTTCCGGGACGAGGAGGATGCCGCAGGTTCGTTACAAGCACCGGGAGGACTATCCTGTCGCAGAGTCCAGTATGCGCTCCGTGACGGAGAACGCCGGTGTTGACATGGTTGTAAGTGAGCCGGGTGAAGACGCGGAGATGCTTGGAGCAGTGGCTCCGAAGATGGGCTTTCCTGCCGTGACTGTTGAAGTCTGTGGAGGCGTAGAGCATTCAAGAGACGGTTTTACAGGAGTTGATGCCGAGGACTATGAAAATATAATCAGAAATATTTTTGCTTACGCGCTTGACCGCGAGGAGAATGATTTCAGTCCACGCGAGTTTACAGGACTTGAGAAAAACTTCTCTACCGCAGATAGACATGGATCCATCGAGTATCATTTCCCTCTAGGAGAAGAAGTTTTTGAAGGCGAGACAGTAGCCACCATTACATCAAAGAACGGTGAAACCCATGAAATGGAAGCTCTTGAGGACGGAGCGCTGGAGACGATTCTGACAGAGGAGAAACGAGCAAACGTGAAACCCGGAAACCGGATCTTCAACATCGCCAAGAGGGATCAGTGATGGAAGAAGGTTACAGCACCTGGGAGAGGATTTTCGCCCAGGAGTACGACGTGCCGCTCGAAGCCGCAGATGAGCGAATTGACCGGTGGCTGGACGAGTTCGCGACTCAGGACAGCTTCGAAGAGTTCTACGAGGAAACAGTTGAAAATTCTGACGAGGCAAAGTTTGTGCCTGGTAAAAACCGTGCTTATTCCGTCAGGAATGCTTCGGAAGGAGAACCATTGAACTGTGAGGGAAAAAGCCTGGTGACTGCTTTAGCTGGTATGCAGCAATACGGGAAGGATTTCGAGCTTCTCGTTGATTACCAGGTGGATGACAGGATGGGAATGCCGGAAAATATTCTCAGTCACCACGTTACAGCACGAGATAGTGAAGGCCAGGTCTACGGTAACCGGAGGGAACAGTTGAACGGCTTTGATACACTTTCCGGAGACGATTTTGCCGCGCTTTACTTCATCTCTGAGGCAAAAACCGCTGAACAGAACGGGGATGTTGAGGAAGCAGAGCGACTGAGAACTGAAGCTCAGAATCTAAATAATAGATCCAGTTACATTGGCAGAAGACTTCAGGAGAACAATAATTCAGTTAAAGGTCGTCGTGGAAGAGTTTAACTAATTTCAGAAACTTCCATATATTCAGACATTCTTTCAAGAACTCTCTCAGTTCTTGCCATTGTATAGAGCTCTTCTGTTTCAGGACTGTAGTCTGTGTTCTCGAGAACGTTTGAGGCCATGTTGTAGACGCTTTGTGCTGTCTTGATATTTTGATGGAGTTCTTTGCCGTCAAGTGGCGCTCTTGCGTCGTACCAGTCTGCTGCTGTTTCCAGTTTTTCGTTTGTTTCTTCGAGATTTGTTATAAATTCGTCGAAGAGTTCCAGCGCCCTCTCGTACTCTGTTTCTGTTACGTCGTCCATCGGAAAACTGTTTTTCAGAATCCAGTTTTTTAAACCGGTTCTTGGACCGGTTGCTGGAGTTTTTGAAAAGGTTTACGGAGTTTTCCGGGTTTTTACTGTTTCTGCGCCAGGAAGCGGTGTCCTGTAACGATTTTTCTGCGGTGTGTTCCACAAACCCTTTTTAAAGTTTGACCGTCTATCTCGGATATATACGCGCTATAGGTGAACAAAAAATGGCTGATAAACCACACATTAACTTGGTATTCATTGGACACGTCGACCACGGAAAGTCAACAACTATCGGAAGACTTCTGTGGGATACTGAAAATCTGCCGGAAGAAGAAATGCGAAAGCTAGAGGACGCTGCTGAAGAAGCAGGGAAGGAAACATTCGGTTTCGCTTTCGCAATGGACTCTCTGGAAGAAGAAAGAGAAAGAGGAGTTACAATCGACCTTGCACACAAGGAATTCGATTCTGACAACTACTTCTTCACGATTATCGACGCTCCAGGACACCGCGACTTCATTAAAAACATGATTACAGGAGCTTCACAGGCTGACGCAGGAGTTCTAGTCGTCGCAGCAGACGACGGAATCCAGCCTCAGACCAAGGAGCACGCCTACCTCTCCAAGACACTGGGAATCGATCAGTTGACAGTAGCTGTCAACAAGATGGACCTGGTTGACTACGGAGAAGACGGTTACAACGACATCAAAGACGAAGTCTCCGAGATGCTTCAGGGCGTAGGATACGACCCAAGCACAATCGACTTCGTACCAATCTCCTCATTCGAGGGAGAAGGCGTCGCAGAGCTTTCAGACGAGATGGGATGGTACGACGGTCCTTCCCTACTGGACGCACTTGACAGTCTAGAAGAACCTGAGAAGCCTGAAGACCTACCTCTCAGAGCACCGATCCAGGACGTCTACAAGATCTCCGGAATCGGAGCAGTTACAGTCGGTAGAGTCGAGACAGGAGAGATTTCACCTGGCGACAACGTAGTATTCGAGCCAGCTGGAACGCGACTGAACAAGAACATCGGTGGAGAAGTCAAGACCATCGAAATGCACCACGAAGAAGTTGACCACGCAGAACCTGGAGACAACATCGGATGGAACACAAGAGGAGTTGGACAGGACGACGTCAAGAAAGGAGACGTCGCAGGACCAGCCGACAACCCGCCAACAGTTGTCGACAGCTTCGAGGCACAAGTCATCGTCCTCAACCACCCTAACGTCATCTCCGAGGGATACACACCAGTATTCCACGTCAACACAGCACAGGTTTCATGCACATTCACGGACATCAAGTCCACCATGAACCCTAAGACCGGAGAGACGATCGAGGAAGACCCTGACTACATCAAGCAGGGACAGGCAGCGAAGGTTGAAATCACACCACAGCAGCCACTAGTCATCGAATCCAACGACGACATCCCACAGATGGCAAGATTCGCCATCAGAGACATGGGACAGACAGTTGGAGCCGGACAGGCACTCTCAGTCAACGAGAAGGAATAAACACGAAACTCGGAGAATTTCTGGATTCACAGAAAATCTTCGATTTTCGACAATCCTTCCACTTATTTCATCTTTCTCTTATTTTCAGGTTACAAGCTTCTCAAAAAGAGTCTGACAAAAAATTTCTGAATACCCTAACCGGTTTTAAGCACTGAGTCAAGAAAAATTTCTTAATGGACAGACGGAACGCTTTACTGATTTTACTCGGGATTTTTCTACTGGCGCTCGGAGTGAAAACTTTTTCAATTCTCTCCAGTTCTTCGGTTCCGCCAGGCTGGATAGACACCAGCTACCATGTTTCAACAGCTCTTGATGTCGCCGAGGGAAATATTGACAGCCTGATCCATCCCTGGTGGCATATAGACGGAAACTCAGAATTAATTGACGGCATAAATGTGATAGACAGGAACTCTGCCAGCTTCTTTTACCCGCCGTTCCTTCACGTTTTCATGGCCGGTTTCATGCTTTTCCTGAGTCCAGGAGTTGCTAGTATAGTCTCAATTTCACTCGTGTACAGTCTGGCTGGCCCAGCAATATACTTGCTTTCCAGGAGCTACGGAATCAGCATGAAATCTTCCCTGCTGGGTGCAGGAGTCGCTGCTGCCTCGACTTCGCTTATGCAGTCGCAGCTCATGGGATTCTGGTCCTTTGCAGCGGCTTTCATATTCGGGATAGCTTCATTCGGATTCTACAGGCTTGAAAGAAAAAAAAACGAGAAAAAATATCTTCTGGGTTATATTCTTAGCGGTGCTGCATCTGTCCTGACTCACTGGGTTTTCGGAGCGTTCATCATAGGTATGCCTGTGCTTGAAATACTGCTTGAATCCAGGGAAAAACTTGTAGAGGAGTTGAAAAAACCTTTACTCATGTTCTTGTTCGTTTTGCCCTTCTACGGAGCATTTTTTGCGACTTCAAGTATTAAAAGCTATATTACAACAAGTTTCGGAGATATTTTTTCTTCAGCAGCGCCTTTACTCCTGTTGGCCGGACTGATAACTGTAAGGAAAAAGTATGCGAGTATAGGAGTTTTTACTGCAGGAAGTCTGGGCGGAATGCTTGTTTTCTATGGCTTGAATCTGCCTATACCTTTTAGAGATATGATACAGTTTGCTTTACCTGTTCTGGCAGGTTTTTATGTGGCAGCGACACGGGATGAACTCTGGGACGAGGGTTTCGAGAAGTTTTTCACTTTACTTATGCTGGTGGTAGTGGTTGCCGGTTTCGCGGCGCAGTTTTCCATAGGAAGTGATTCCAGTCGCTCAATTACCGGCGAAAATTTCGATAAGCTTGTTGACGCACGGGAAAATCTTCCGGATAAGATAATTGTTCCGGGAGAAGGTGTCGGATCCTGGGTGACACTGGCTTCTGAGGATCGTCCTGTAGCCAGTCCTTTCAGTAATTATAATTCATCCGAACTGGACAGCGAAAAGTTTTACTACCTGGATTTAGAAGATTAGAAAAACTTCTGCCTGTGATCCTTCTGGACTCCTGTAAACCATTTAAAAGAATTAACTGCTGAAAGTCTATTATGCAACAGGCAAGAGTGAAGCTCCGAAGTACGGAACAGGAGAAAGTGGACGATCTGGCCGACGAAATTCTTGAGATCGGCGACGAATACAATGCCGAGGTTTCAGGACCTGTACCGCTTCCAACCGACACCATGAGAATTCCGACCAGGAAGGCTCCAGACGGTGAGGGAAGCGAGACCATCGAGCGCTACGAGATGCACGTCCACAAGAGACTTGTCACACTTGAGGAAAGTGAGAGAGCTCTTCGACAGGTCATGCGTGTACACGTACCGGAAGGAGTAGAGATCGAGATCGAACTCAAGGAATAGACTTTCTTCCACATAACTTACCAACCTTTACTTTAAAGTGGAACAAGCAGTTCACAGAGTTCCAGATAACTTTTCTCCAGTCAGACCTTTCCTAATTTAAAACTTCCAAGAACTACCTTTATACAGAAAGTTAGTTTCCGAAAGCCATTCTCTTTGAATGGCTTATTTGATCGAATTTAGTAAATTCGTTGCCGGGATGACAGAGTCTGGCTAATTGTGCCGGTCTTGAGAACCGGTGACCCATACGCGGTCTCCTGGGTTCAAATCCCAGTCCCGGCGCTTCGCGCCTTTTTCTGGGATTTTCAAATCTTGAAAATCTCATCGAGATTTTTCTGCTCTAGAAAACCTGATACAGTTTTTTCGTACCCGGTCCCGGCTAAACCTTTTTTGCGTTAAATTTAATTTTTCCATGTTTGAGATGGGTTAGGTAGACTTTTTCGATAGCTGGGCAGGAATTATAAGTGAAGTTTCACATATTTTCTTCCATATGTCTAAGACTGCCAGGGATTTGATGATTGATCCGGATTTTGTTGAGTACGATACTCCTGTTGAAGATGTTGAAAAGGAGTTTGAAGGCTCTGAAAACATCTTGATTGTCAAGAGGAATAAGAAGTTTGTTGGAGAGATCCATGAGAATTCTCTGATCAAGGCATTGATTCCTGAAGAGAGAATTGATGAGGAATCCATCATCGGCATTCTTGGACTTTCTTTTGACCAGAGCTATGCTCCTGACACCGCAGAAGATCTTATGAACGAGCATGAAGTCACTATTCCTCCCGAGGAAACACTGGGTGAGATTGCCTTCCTTATGGATGAGGAAGATGTGAGATCTCTTCCTGTGGAGGAAGATGGAGAAATCATCGGTGTTGTGCACGAGAATGCTGTAGTCAGAGAGGGCGAGGTGTAGAAGCTTTATGGCAGCAGGACTGGCCGCACAGACAATGTACGAGCTTGGGCTTCTTCTTTTCGCGTCATTTATTGTAGGAGAAATTTTCGAGAGGATCGGAATAGAGTCTATAATCGGCTATATTGTTACAGGACTGGTTCTAGGTCCTTCAATACTTGACATGATTCAGCCAGGCACAGTCAAAGGTTTTGCGACAATCGGTGCATCACTTGTGCTTTTCCAGGCCGGTCTACGTGAAGAGAACGTGGTAGAAATCTTCAGACACAGGAAAGGCCTGCAGCTCGGTCTTGGAGTACTCGCCGGCTCATTCGTATTCATACTTGGATTACTGCTCGTATTCGGAGAGACATTTTTACCTTATGAAAGCCTCACAGCATTCGTTTATCTTGCTCTAGGTTACGCAATAGTGGATATCGGCGTTCCATCGAAAATAATGCTTTCAAAAGGACTTCTGAGAAGTGAAACAGGAAAATACACTGTAAAATCCTCTGTTATTAACGTTACAGTAGGTTTACTGGCCCTAACAGGTCTTGTGATCATAAACTCCAGCGTATCCACTCTTTTCATGAAAGTTGGTGGTATAGTCGCGTTTGCAGTAGTTTTCTACATCATGCACGAGTTTATCCATAGGATCGACGATTACATCATTATGATGGAGGAGACGGAAGCGCAGTTCGCGATAACATTTGCTCTCCTGCTTGGACTGAGTTACGCTACAGAAGTAATCGGTCTTTCGACAGTTCTCGGAGCTTTCTTCGCAGGAATACTTGTCTCCCGTTCAGAATTCTCGGATTCACGGGCCTTCCAAGAAAAGATCCAGGCTATAGGCCTCGGACTGTTTATCCCAATTTTCTTCGCATGGTTCGGGCTGGGACTGAATATTAACAGCATTATAGCGAACATCGAGGCAGCAACATTCCTCTTTGTACTTTCAACTGTTTCAAAATTCGGAATTGGTTATGTGACCTCCAGACTTCACTCGATGGACGACTCATTTATGATAGCCAGTTCGCTGCTCAGCCTTGATATAGAGACTCTTGTCGTCCTGTTGATCGGTATTGATATGGGAATCTTTGGAGGCGAGATCCTGCAGATCTTCGCGCCCTCCGTCCTGCTTTCAACTACGACAATAGTCATACTTTACTCATTGAAGGACCGGTTTGACCTTTGAAAATCCGGTTTTACCTTCAACGGCTCTGATTTAAAGATATAAATCCTGAGCCTCAAAATTCTGGTATGGCGCTTCTAGGAAAGGTATCTTCAGGTGTAAAAAGAGCTAAAGACGCTCATTCAAAGGCCAAAAAGATCCACTCGGATGTTGAGGAAGCTAGAGAAAAAGCAGAAAAAGCCTCAGAAATTCTGGGGAAAGCTTCTACGGCATACAAGCAGGTGAGAGAAGAATCAGAAGCGGTGGAAGATTTTGAGAAAAAAATGTTCGAAAGAAGTAATTTCAGCAGAGATGCATTTGAAAAACTTATAGAAGGCGAGGAAGAAGAAATAGAAGAGGAAGAAGAGGAGATAGAAGACCTTAAACAAGTTTTCCAGCTAACCGGTCAGATAATAGATGTCATTGCGGAAAGCGAGAAATTCCTTGAGGAGATGATAGAAGATGAAGATAAAACCATAGATCAGATAAGCAAGGAGATAGAGGAATTCAACGAAGGCGCCAGAGATGCAGAACATGCAAAACAGATAACTGAAGACATAGAAACTGCAGCCGAAGAACTCAAAGAGGAGCTTCAAGAGTTAGGAGAGCTCATACAGACAATTACGCAGTTCGAGCAGATTGAAGGTAAAGCCTCCCAACTTCTAACATCTGAGGTTAATGCTGTAGAAAACCAGAAAGAAGAGATAAAAATGGAGATAAAAGGCGCCGAGAAAGCAGGCGCTGAGGACGCAGAAGAGGCTGGAGAACAACTTGCCGAGGAAGAACATCGTGAAGAGGAGGAAATCGAGAGAGAAATAAAATTCGAGAAAGATGAGCTTGAAAAAGTTGAGGAAGAGATCCAAGAGCTTAAAAGCGAACTAGAAGCTATTGAAAAAGAAGCTGAGGCTCTTCACGAAGAAGCACAGGAATTCCGGGATGAAGTAGCAGGCATAAGCCGACAAGCATCGAAGGAAATGTCAGAGATAACGAGCCTTACAGAAAATGTTTATGAGAAGGCTCAAAGCCTGGTTGGAGACATTGAAAAAGAGGAGAAAGGTCTGGCAAAGATAAAAGAACAAATGCCTTGAGAATATGAACACAAAAGAGAAATATCTGAAAACTATCTACAGGCTTACAGAAGCTGGCGAGAAGAAGACTACGACATCCGAGCTATCGTCGCATATGGAAGTTTCTGATGCCAGTAGCTCAGAAGCAGTACAGAAGCTTGAAGAAGAGAACCTGGTGTGCAGAGCAGCTTACAAAGGATTTACGCTTTCTCCGATGGGGAAAAAAGAAGGTGAAAAATTCCTGGATAAAAATAATCGCCTGGAGAAATTTTTCGAGGAGATAGGTGTGGAAGACCCTGAGGAAGAAGCTGGTGAAGTTGCGCATGTTATTTCGGAGGAGACTTTAGGAAAAATGGAAAGTCTTGTGGAATAGTGATTACTTAAAAAAATGACTACCTAGTTGACTCATACGGTGTTTCTGTCTATCTTACAGCCCCCTGGTGTAGTGGCCAATCATGAGAGGCCCTGGCCCTCTCGACGCAGGTTCGAATCCTGCGGGGGCTATAGACGTTTCGTTAGAGTCAAGGGGCTAAGGCTGCAGTCTTTCTAGTAACCCGCCTGTTCTTGATTTCGGAAAGGATATGCTTTAGAAAATTCTGTTAATTAGGTAATAATATGAGTAAAGAAAAGATTTCTCCAGAATTAGATGGGGAAATAAGAAGTATCTTAGGTTGCGACATGAAAGAGATAATAACTATTTCTGACGGTCTTATACACCAGACATATGAGATAAAGACAGATAAAGGCGAATATATCTTTCAGATAGCTGATGCGGATAAAGACAAAGAAAAAGCATTAGAAAGAAAAGTATCTGTGTTTTCAAAAGCTGAAGAGTCCGGTCTACGGGTTCCCGAACTGGTAACGGAAAATGTAAGAGTGACAAAGAAAAACGGTGAGCGGAGAAAGTTCTATATTGTAGAAAAAATACCTGGGAAAAGCTTAAGAGAGAAGAACTCTCCCGAACTTGCTTATAATGCAGGAAGAAAATTAGCCGATATACACAACATCCAAAAATATGAAGATACTGACTGGCTGATGCCTGAAGAAAATGGATTTAGAATCCAACAATTTGAAGAAGGAAATCTCAAAAACAGAATCCTCTCCAAAACTAAGGAAGATGTGCTTATACTCAAAAAGAATGGTTTCGAAGAGGCAGGAAACAAAATACAAGAAATCTTCAAGAAATATGGAGAAAACTTACCTGAAGAATTTCGTCCTGTTCTTTGTCATAACGACTACAGTCCAGACAATATAATAACACAGAATGGGAAAATCACAGGCATAATAGATTTTGATTATGCATACTCAGGACATAACCAGCGAGATTTAGTGAAAGCAGCAAATTCATTTTGGCTTGAAGGACTTAATGTCAGAGAAGAGTTTTATGAGGGTTATAGCAGGTCAGGAAAACTGGAGGATTCTTTTGAAGAAAATGAACCGCTCTATAGATTAGAAACCCTGACCAGAATTATAGCAAGCATCTTCGAGCTTAAAGACGAGGTCGATTCCAGAGAAAAGGAAGAATATAGCAGAAAGCTAAATGAAACAATACAATACAGCAGTTTGAAGCTTCAAAACAATTGAGAAGCTATAGACCATACTACTCTAACTGACTGGCGGGATTCCGGGGGGCTAACTAAAAATTTCTCTTTTAATCCAATAGTGAAGTTATTTACGTACCTGGGTCAATCCATACTTATGAGGAAAGATATTATTGCATTGACAGCACTTGTATTTGCTGTGGTTGCTGTAGGATGCACAGCGGACACCGGAGACGAACCTTCTCCAGGAAACGTTTCGGATCAACCGGACGGACTGGAGGTAAACGAGACTGATGTCCGGGAGATAACTGTCGAAGGCGGAAGCTACTACTTTGAACCCGGTACGATCAATGTAAGTGTCAACGAGACAGTCAGATTCGTGCTTGAAAACGAGGGAGGATTCCACGATATGAGAATTCCTGCCCTGGAAGCAGGCACTGAACAGATCAGCGGCGGTGAAACAGCAAGTTTCACTGTAACCTTCGATGAAGAAGGTAGCTACGAGTTCATCTGCTCAATCGGCAACCATGCAGAACAGGGAATGACAGGCACTATACAGGTCAGCTAGAGAAAACCACTTATTCTTCATATTTTTTCAGATATGTTCTAAAGAATTGAAAAACAACTCATTCAATAACAGAGTTTAAAGATTTAGCCCTGCCTAAAACAATTATGAGCGGTAAAGAACTCCGGAAGAATCAGGAAAAGTTCAACCATAAAACAGATGCGGAGATCAGCTACGACTCAGGAAAAGGCCTTACAGAAGATACAGTGAGGAAAATTTCGAAGGAAAAAGATGAGCCGGAATGGATGATGAAAAAACGTTGTCAGGCGTTTAAACATTTCAAGAGAAGGCCTATGCCTGGTTGGGGTCCGGATCTATCGGATCTGGATTTCGATGATATCACACATTATAAGACTGCTGAAGGAGAACAGGCAGATGAATGGGAAGAAGTCCCTGAGGAAATTGAAGAGACATTTGATAAGCTTGGAATCCCTGATGCAGAGAAAGAGGCTCTTTCCGGTGTAGGCGCGCAGTATGAGTCTGAAGTCGTCTATCAGAACATGAAGGAAGAATGGGAGGAGAAAGGCGTCATCTTCTGTGATATGGATAAAGCTCTCCAAGATCACGAAGAGCTAGTTAAAGATTATTTCATGAACAAATGTGTACCTCCTCAAGACAACAAGTTCGCAGCCCTTCACGGCGCAGTATGGTCGGGCGGATCTTTCGTCTACGTTCCGGAAGGAGTAGAAGTCGAGATCCCTGTACAGGCCTATTTCAGGATGAACTCTAAAGGTATGGGACAGTTCGAACATACTTTGATCATCGCAGAGGAGAACTCGACCGTTCACTACATCGAGGGATGTTCTGCACCACAGTATACAAGGAATAACTTACACGCAGGTTGTGTAGAGGTATTCGTCAAGGAAAACGCTCACGTCCAGTATTCAACAGTACAGAACTGGTCTAAAAATACCTACAACCTGAATACCAAAAGGGCGAAGGTTTCCGGTGAAGGAACAATGGAATGGGTCTCGGGATCTATGGGATCGAAAGTCACTATGCTCTACCCAAGCTCTCATCTCAACGGGGAAGGTGCCCGTGCGAACCATATCACGATCTCTTATGCAGGAGACGGTCAGGATATAGATACAGGAGCCAAGGTAATCCATAACGCAGAAAATACCAAATCAACGATCGAATCGAAGTCCATTTCCCAGGGATCTGGCAGAACAAACTACAGAGGCCTTGTAAGAGTATCGGAGGGTGCCTCAGACTCAAAGACATCGATCGAATGCGATGCATTGATGTTTTCAGACGAAGCCACAAGCGATACAGAACCATACATAGAATTAAAGGAAGAAGACGTCGAAGTCGCCCATGAGGCCACAGTCGGAAAAATCGGGGACGAAGAAATCCATTACATGATGTCCCGCGGTATAGAGGAAGAGGAAGCAAAAGAGATGATCGTAAGGGGTTTCATCGAACCTATTGCGAAGGAACTGCCTCTTGAGTATGCAGTAGAGCTGAACCGTCTGATTGAGCTTGAGATGGAGGGAAGTCTTGGATGAAATTAGAGAAAATGAAGAAAAAGGCATCAGAAAAGATTGAAGAACTCGACAACCCGGAATCGATCAGAACTCCAGGAAGGACCTGGACTCGCTACCCTGAAGTAAATCCAGAAACTGAAGAAGTAGAACCGGATATCGAAACCGAGGGAGAAGTAGAAATCATCCAGGGCGAAGAAGCGGTAAACGAAGCAGGCGAAAAAATTTTCGACGCAGTAAAGTACGACGAAGACAAACTCACAGCAGTTCATGCAGCTAACCTGAACTCAGTAATATACATAAAATCCTCTGGACAGGGCTCAGTAAAGATTACCTACGAAGACGATGCGGATACTTTCGCACACGTGGTTGTCGATGCCAGAGAAAATTCGGAGCTTACTTTGACCGAGGAGTTCAGGAACGAAGGCCTTCTAACATCTATAAACGAGATCTACGTCGGTGAGAATGCCACCGCAGATTATGGTGCAGTAGAGGCCTCAGATTCCCATCTGACTTACAGCAGGCGGAAAGCCGTCGTCTGCGACTACGGAACCATGAACTGGCTGAACAGTCAGTTCACCGGCGATCTGAAACGTACGAAGATCGAGACTGTCCTGAAAGGAGATAACTCGGAGACAGAGAAATTGGCAGTCTGGTATCCGACAGGAGAGCAGCACAACGATATCTCGATGCATGCCTACCACTACGGCGAGAATACGCGGTGCCAGATGGATTCAAAGGCAGTTGTAGACGATGAAGCACGTTCAGTCTATGAAGGCCTTCAACATGTCGGCGACCGCGCTGATGAGACGCAGAGCTTTCAGGACGAATCAGTTCTTATGCTGAGCGACAAATGTGAGGTCGATGCGTCGCCGAAGCTAATGATCGAGGATCCTAACGTCGAGGCCTCCCACGCAGCGTCCGCAGGAAACCTTCCGGAGAAAGAGCTGCATTATCTGAACAGTAGAGGCCTTTCAGAGGAGCAGGCGAGGAAGCTTATTGTAAAGGGTTACTTCGAGCCTGTTTTGGAGGAGATTTCTCTTCCGGAGCTGAAGGAGAGTATCAGGAGTGAAGTAGGGAAGAAGCTCTCAAAGGGCAGCTAGAGGAGGTTACTGCTGGTTAACCTGCTTTATCACTGTTTTTAAGATTGCCTTAACTGTTTGTACACATGGTTCTGGGAAAAATCACTGAGCGATTTAACAGTATTTTCAAGTCTAAAGAGGATCTTAACTTGACAGAGGGTCCTGTAGGGAAGAATCTGTTCTATCTGTCGCTGCCGATAATCGTGATAAATCTTCTACAGACTGCTTACAATATTGCAGATACTTTCTGGCTTGGACAGTTAAGCGACGTGGCTCTTGCAGCAATTACATTCGCATTTCCACTAGTTTTCTTCCTTATATCGCTTGGAATAGGCCTCAGCGTCGCAGGAAGTGTCCTGGTAGCGCAGTTCGAAGGAAATGGGGAGAGAGACAAAGTAAATTACGCAGCATCACAGACAATAACATTCAGCCTAACGACTTCTCTAGTACTAGGATTTTTCGGTTACTTCCTCATAGGAGACATTGTAAATCTCATGGGTGCCTCACCTGCGGCAGCCTCGGCTGCAACCGGATACCTGCAGATAATAAGCACAGGAATTTTCTTCATGTTCGGATTCTTCGTATTTATGGCATTGATGAGAGGTTTTGGAGACACAGTTACACCAATGCTGCTGATGTTCTTCTCAGTAGTACTTAACATTGTAATTGACCCATTTTTGATCTTCGGATGGAGTGTTTTTCCTGCAATGGGTGTCGAGGGAGCAGCAGTAGCCACAGTGTTCAGCAGAGGGCTTGCAATGCTTCTAGGACTCGGAATACTGTTCTCAGGGAGGAAAGGAGTGGAAATAAGCTTATCTGATATGTATCCTGACCTCTCATTCTTCAGAAAAATGCTTTCAATAGGAGTTCCTGCATCGATAGAAGGGACAGGTAGATCAATATCCGTGAACCTCTTGGTGGCGGTTATAGGTCTCACATTCGCTCAGACGGTAGTCTCAGGCTACGGTATAGCAGTCAGAATCTTCTCGCTGATATTTCTCCCAGCTACAGCTGTTGGAAAAGGCGTGGAAACAATGACAGGGCAGAACCTTGGAGCTGGAAACAAGGAAAGAGCCGAAAAAGTCGCCAACACCGGGGCAAAATACACATTCCTGATATTAACCAGTATAGGAGCAATTACATTTTTCTTTGCATACCCGATTTCAGCTATATTCACGAAAAGCCCTGAAGTCGCCGCAGTATCGGCCGAATTCCTCAGGTACGTCTCATTCAGCTTTGGATTCATAGGCGTCCTACGATCTTATACCGGAAGCTTTAGAGGTGCCGGAGCCACGATTACAGCAGCTATAATCTCCGTAGGAACCCTTGGATTGATCAGGCTTCCAATAGCTTACCTTGGATCACAGACTATCGGGACGATCGGAGTTTGGGCCGCTTTCTTCATCTCCAACACTGGAGGAGCACTCATAGCCTACTACTGGTACCAGAAAGGTGGCTGGAAGGACAAGAAACTCACAGAAGAAGACAAACAGAAAGGAGAAGTATCAGAAGACGTAGAGGACTTTGGAGGAACAATAAAAGATTCCATAAATAACAAACTAGACGATCTGGCATCCCGCATCTCCAGTGCAGTACCTTCCCGGTAAAAAACTTCGATTCCAAAAGAAGACATATGAAACCAGAAAAAATCAGAGAAGACTTTCCCATCTTCCAGAAACGCGGAGACCTGGTCTACCTGGACAACGCCGCCACCACCCAGAAACCGGAGAAAGTCATTGAGGCGATCCAGAAATTCTACAGGGAAGACAACTCAAACGTTGGACGTGGCCTCTATAATTTAGCTGCGGACGCCACACAGGCATACGAGAACTCCCGGGAGAAAGTCGCGGAGTTCATCGGCGCCGGGAAAGACGAGATAGTTTTTGTCAGGAACACGACAGAAGCGGAGAACCTTGTCGCCGAATCCCTTAGTTCTGAAGGCAATATCGTCCTCAGCGAGATGGCTCACCACTCAGAACAGCTGCCGTGGCGTAGAAAAGCGGAGGAGGAAGGAAAAAATATCGAATACCTAGAAACAGAGGACGGAAAAATTTCTGTCGAATCCGCAAGGGAGAAAATCTCTGAGAATACCGGACTTGTCGCAATTTCACATATCTCCAACGTCTTCGGCGCAGAAAATCCGGCAGATAAGATCTCTGAGATCGCACATGAAAACGACGCGCTCGTAGTTCTCGACGCAGCCCAGTCCGCGCCGCATATGCCTCTGGACGTAGAAAAACTAGGCGTTGATTTCCTCTGCTTTTCCGGCCACAAAATGCTCGGACCTACTGGAATCGGAGTCCTCTACGGCAGGAAAAAATTACTCGAGGAGATGTTACCATACCAGGTCGGCGGAGGAATGATCAACAAGGTGGAGAAAAACTCCGTGAAGTACGGTGATACACCGGAGAAGTTCGAGGCCGGAACTCCAAACGTCGCGGGAGCCGTCGGACTCGCAGCCGCGATCGACTATCTGGAAGAGCTCGGGATGGAAAAGATCCACGAGCATGACAAAAAGCTCTGCAAAAAGATGATTGAAGGCCTAGAAGAAATGGGCGGTATCGAAGTAATTTCTCCGAGGGACGCGAACCTGGTTTCTTTCACGTCCGAGTACGCACATCCGCATGATGTCGCAGAGGTTTTGAGCAGGCATGGAGTTGCGACACGTGCCGGCCACCACTGCGCACAGCCACAGATGGAGGAACTCGGGCTAACCGGGACAACTAGAGCAAGCCCTTATGTCTACAACACGGAAGAAGACGTTGAGAAATTTTTGGAAGCTGTAGGAAAAGTTGAGAAATTTTTCAGTTGACTACGTATTTTCTCCCGATTAAAGGATTTAAGAGTTTTTCAACCGGCGCGTAATCATCTGTTAAAACTTGAGCATCTTCAGAGTTGATTTTTTCCATTTTTGTGATCTCTGAAGATAGATTCCTGTAGCATAAATTTTTATCTCTCTCAAGAAGCTCTTCTTGACTTATTCTAGGTTTTTTGGATGCTATTATTTCTATATTCTGTGCGTATGATGTGTCTCTCGTCGGGAAGTAGTAAACAGATCTGAACTCTGTATCTATAGTCGTGTAGTATGACTTCGCAAACCTAGACCCGGGCCCTGAATCTGTTGAAATGACATTCGAGACGACCACACCGTCTTCATCTGTTTTCTGGTGTACCAGCTGGAAGAACTGCTTCGTGGTCAAGTGGAAAGGCACTTTGCTTTTCCTGAAAGCGTCCAGAACCACTATATCATAGGTTTTATTCGTCTGTTCAAGGTATTCTCTTCCATCCATAGTGTGAACTGAAAGATTGCTGCTTTCAGACAGGTTAAAATATTCTTTCGCTGCTCTTACGACACCCGGATCAAGCTCAACTGCGTCGACTTTCACTCCTTTCTCTGCAAACTGCTGGGGCGACACAAAACCTCCGCCTCCGATGAAGAGCACATTTTCGACATCATCAGTCATCAGGAACGGTATGTAGAAGTATTCAGGATAATCCCAGGGCGTGGCTGTGGAATTCAGGTATTTTGCGGACTGTTGCTGCCCATCCAGATGTAGTTTTGTCACACCATCACTCCTGGTAACTTCAAGGCTTTGATAGGCCGTATCTGTCCTGTAAAGAGTATCTGATCCTGCAGCAGGAGCATTCAACAGCAGAATCCCAGCAATCAGGAAGATTGCAGGATAGTACGTCCTCAGTTTTCTCCTGTTCTGGATTAGAGGTAATGCAGCCAGTACAGCAAACAGTATGTAGATATGACCGACACTCATGTTCGGGATAAGCAGGAACGTGGTTCCAAAAGCTCCAAGTATGCTTCCTGCCGTTCCCACAGCGTAGAAATGTCCGGAAGCCTCTCCTTTGGAATTTTTAGACGAAAGCTGCGCGGCATAAGGACTGATAAAACCCAGGAAGTACGTTGGAGGTCCGAAAAGTAGTGTAATAGGTATGATAGGTGCATAAATTGAGCTTACGGGTAGTACTGATGAAATTGAGAGTATCTGATCTCCGAAATACATGATGAAAAGTATGTAACCTGAAGTTCTGATAAGAAAACCTTCAAGATCTTTCATACCGCTTATCGACGTTGAATTTTTACCTCCATAGTGGTATCCAAGGCTGAGCGCCAGCATTGAAACCCCGATTATACTACCCCACGTGTAAATTGTGGAGCCAAATTCCGGGGCGATTATACGTCCTGCCAGGATCTCCAGGCCCATGGAAACGATACCTGAAACAAGCACAGCAGCCTCTTCACGGGAAAAACTATTTCTGAAATCCATCCTACTATTGAAAACTTTGCAACCTCCAAACTTAAGCATGTACAGGGAAGAAATCCTCGACCACTACAAGCGACCCAGGAACACCGGCAAGCTTGATACAGACCTTGAAGCAGCAGGAGAAAACTCGAGCTGCGGCGACGACACACATGTATACGTCAAAATAAATGAAGGAAAAATTTCCTCGATTAAACATGAAACAGACGGCTGCGCTATCTCCACAGCAGGAATATCCATACTATCAGAAAAACTGAAGGGAAAAACTCCTGAAGAAGTCGAGAAACTGGGAGAAGACTGGATAACGGAAACTCTTGGAATAGAAATATCTCCTATGCGTATGAAATGCGCAATGCTCGGACTGAAAACCGTTCAGAAGGCTCTAGAGAAGAAAAATAACGAGTAAAGACTAGAAGAAATATTTTTTTAATCTCATTTCCAAGAAAATCTCCGGAAAATTATGGAGAGAAAAAATCTTCCTCTAGAAGCAGTTCAAAGATACAGAGACTGGGAAAAACTATTTTTCGACGGATAGGACGTATCTTTCTCCGCCGTTGACGACCCCTGTGCTTCTGGCTTCGAGGTAGTTGCCCAGCTCCATGAACTCGTCCCGGATATCGTTTTCAGATTCGAGTTCGAGGTAAAGAAAATTTTCGTCCTCTCTGATGTTTTCTCCCCCAATTTCCGAGCTCCAATCTGCTTCGTATTCTCTCGCTTCTTCAAGTAGTTCTTCTTCCGGACTGTATTCAATTACCGACATCTTTACTCACCAGTAAAACTTGATGGACAGGAAATTATTTATAGAGATCTATCTGTGGGAAGATGAAAGGCTTGAAATTCTACGAGAATTTTTCCTTGAGTCTTTCAGCCTGGCTGTACATGGTTTCCTTTCCTCTTTCTGTGTCGCCGAAAACCAGTTCGTTGAGCGTGTTGAGGCCTGTGTAGGCGAGCATCTCGAGGTCTGAAGCCCCGTAGCCTTCCATGAAGCCGTTCATGACGTGCGGGTAGTTCTCTTCCAGATATTCGACGGACGCGTAGTTGAGTATCATCACATCCCATCTCTTGTCGAGCGCGGTTGCGTCGTCCTTGAAGTACTCTGTATCGACGTAGAATATCTCCGTATCGTCCTCGAAGCCTTCCTCCACCAGGAAATTTCCTTTGTTGAAGTCTCTCAACGCGAGGTCGTTGCGGTGAGCGACCTCGAGTCTCGAACCAAGTTCATGGCCGAGTTCGAAGGCTTCCTCCAGCGTCGAGTTCTTGGCTTCCTCGTAGAAATCGGTGCCGTCGACTTCCTCCATCTCCGCGACACCGTCGCCGGCATTGATCAACTCCGGGATCTGGAAAGCGCCGACCTGACGCAGTTTTTCCGCTTTCCTCGCGGATTCGAGTCTTCTTTCCCTGCTGAACGGTTCCTCGCCGTTGAGTTTTCTCAGGACCTTCAGGAAGCTGCTGTCGCTCTCGCCGTCCCTGAAGCGCTTCAGGAATGTTCCTAGGTAGGTGCCGCTGAAGACCAGGCTTTCGCTGTAGTCATCCTCATGGAACTCGAACTCCTGATCATCGAAGACATCCACGTAACCTGGCGGAACCTCGTTCTCCAGCCCTGTTCTATCGGCACTTGCCATAACAGTTGCACAAATTTGTATATACAATTGTTAAAACAATTTTGTGCATAGAAAGAGCAAAATCCTCAGAAATCATCATATCAAACTTAAGAAATTTTAGGCCAACCTAAACCGTATGAATCGAAATTCAAAGAATTTCTGCAACATTCTGCTCAAAGGTGAGCCAGAATGAGCCTGGAAGTTGAAAACCTGGAAGTTTCTGTCGAGAACGAGGAGATCGTCCGCGGCGTCTCACTGGAAATTCAGCCAGGAGAAATCCACGCCATCATGGGTCCCAACGGATCAGGAAAATCCACGCTTTGCAAGAGCCTGATGGGCAACCCGGTCTACAGCATTGACGGCGGGAAAATTTTAGTCGACGGTGAAGACGTGACAGACGAAGAAACCGAT